>Ga0209489_101267_pt1 | contig 51616 bp, 33 predicted proteins | sample SiratrowhiteBW_FD_187527 | JGI IMG/M metagenome (GOLD analysis project Ga0209489, IMG submission 187527) | Root nodule microbial communities of legume samples collected from California, USA - Siratro white BW (SPAdes) (version 2) | ecosystem: Host-associated > Plants > Roots > Nodule | place...
GTACTCGTTGTAACTATTTGCTTAATAGTGGAACCTCTTGAACGGTTTGTTCAAGGGAGAACTGGACGTAGCCCAAGAGATTAGGGTGAACCAGTATAAAACTGCTTTATCTGTGCTTATATTTTTTGCCTTGGTTGGTGGTTTCTATTTATAGCGAATTGAGTTCAGGCTCCATTCAACCCCCCCTTCTGGAGCCAGCTGTTCCTACAGTTGGTATTAGAGCTAACCTCAGGGGTTAGTTCTTCACAGGACTTGAGGCACGATCCTACAGGAACTCAATGGAAGGAGACGGACTACATGTGAGTCGACCACCCTTGTTCAATGGTCAAAATTATGAGCTTTGGAAGATGAGGATGATTGGCTTCATCCAATATAACGGTATGGAGTTAATTAATATTATTAAAAATGGCATACCTACATTGATTGATAAATCAGGAGAATTTCTTCCTTTTGAATCTATGACTGTGGAGGAAAAACGTGTTTGTCAAAATAATGCCAAAGCTAGGCATATTATAATGTGTGCTTTATCCGAGGAAGAAATGTCAAAGGTGCTTGCCATGGTCAGCGCTAAGGAGATGTGGGATACACTTGCTCTCACATATGAAGGTTCAAAAGAGGTAAAAAGAAATAAATTGACTATGCTTAAACGTCAATATGAAATGTTTGCTATTAAAGATCAGGCATCCATACAATCTATGGTTTCTCGTTTGCAAGTTATCCTAAACAGCCTAAGATCCTTGGGGTCAACTGTTAGTCAATATGAAATCAATGATAAAATTCTCAGAATTTTACCTGCTAAATGGAGAGCTCAAGAACCTCTAAAGATCTTGAGGCCATGCCCCTGGAAGAATTGGTAGGTATTCTTACTATATATGAGCAGGTCATACAAAATGATGCAGGTTCAACAAAAGGGAAGGTTTTGGCTTTGAAATCATCTTAGAAAAATGTAAAGAAAAAGGTATCACCCAAAGCTTCTGAAGATATAGACAATACATCAGATGATACAAAGTCTGATGATGAGATCTCCATCCTCACGAACAAGATCAAAAGGTTGTTGAGAAAGAAAGAGAGCAAAAGAAAGAAAAGACGGTTCAGAACTAAAGATGGCAAGGAGCAAGATGAAAGGATAATATTGTACATAGCATGTTGTATTAATTGCATCAGTCCAGAGGTATTTAGGCAAATCTGTTGCATTCAGCAACGTCCTGGCCAGCTCCTCCAATGATCTATTCTTCCTCTCCACCACTCCATTCTACTGTGGAGTCCTTGGTGCAGAAAAGTTGTGCTTGATTCCATGCTTCTCACAGAATTTATCAAATCTTTCATTTTGAAATTCGCCCCCATGATCTGATTTAATGGTAGAAATTCTACATACTTTCTCCTTTTGAATCACTTTGGCAAATTTCTTAAAAGCAAGATAAGCATTATCCTTTGTGGCTATGAATAATGTCCATGTAAACCATGAGTAATCATCTACTATCACTAGACCATAGTAATTACCACCTAGGCTTTTGGTTTTTGAGGGACCAAATAAATCCATGTGAAGCAGCTCAAGAGGTCTAGTTGTAGAAACAACATTGATAGGTTTAAAAGAGTTTTTAGTTTGTTTTCCCTTTTGGCATACTTCACACAGTTTGTTCCTCTCAAACTTAAGCTTAGGAAGGCCAATCACAAGATCCTTAGATGCAATCCTATTTAGATGATGCATGTGAATGTGTGCAAGCCTCCTATGCCATAACCAAGATTCATTATCTCGGGATAGCAAACAATTCATGCTAGGAATGATGCTTGAAACATTAAGCATGTAGACATTACTGACTCTTTTACCTACAAGGACAGTTTCAGTAGATTCTGAATCTATTATAATGCATTGTTCTGGTTCAAATGTAATCTTGTAACCACAATCACACAATTGACTGATATTCAGCAGACTATGCTTCAAACTTTCCACCAGCAACACATCCCTTATGATTACTTTATTGCCACTTCCTATATCACCAACACCTAGAATCCTTCCTCGATTGTTATCTCCATAGGTGACAAATCCTGCTGGTTTCCACTTCAAATTAATCAATTGAAAAGCCTCTCCTGTCATGTGCTTCGAGCATCCACTATCCAGATACCACATCAGTTTATTGGATGCTGACCGTTCCTGCAAAACAGATTGAGTTTAAGGATTTGGTACCCTGTTAAGCTTGGGTCCAGCAGTGTTAGATGTGCTTTTTGGCACCCACCTAACCAATCCTTTTGGCACACTAAATTTTCTAATTCTACAGTTTCTAACAGAGTGGCCCTTTCTCATACAGTAGAAGCAGGCAATCGATTGTGAAGACTGTGATCCAGAACCTTAAAAAAAATTGTTAAACAGTTTTTGCTTTCCATTGGGACCAGCTTGATAACCAATGCCAGCTTTTTCAAAAACACAATTTTGGGATCCCAAAAGAGCATTTAGGTTTGTTGTCCCCATAGAAAGTTTTGAAGCAGTAGTGATCAAATAGTTCACTTTGCTTTGCAAAACAGTACAATTTTCGCATTCAACTGGCTTGCTACACTTTTCACAATCAACTGGCTTGCAAGAGTTAAGTTTATTGGAGTTTGCAGAATTTAACTGCTTTTCTAAATTTTCCAAATCATCTTTTGCTTCAAGAAGCTCATCCTTCAATTGCTTAACTCTATTTTCCAGCCATCTGTTCATGCCTTTCAATCTTCTATTGGATTGGGCTAACTTGTTAGCTTTTTCATGTGTTTCTTGAAATGCATGAAGTGTACTGTAGTTAGCACTATTAAAAGAAGCATTGGATTCAGTACTACTTACGTCTGAATCTTTTCCAGCCATCATACATGTATTGGCTTCAATCTCATCTTCTGAAGAGCAGCTAGACGATGAAGCATTGTCCTCCCAAGCTATATACTCACGTCTAGATTTTCCAGATTTATTGCTCTTCTTTTCTGATGCTTTGTCTTTGATTGCAATGCTTGAACACTCAGCTTTCATATGTCCCTGATTTCCACGGCCAAAGCACACAGGTTTAGTTGAACCAGAATCAGTTTTATTTTTACCTCTTTTCCCCTGCTGGTTCTTCAATCTGTTCTTCATCTTTATGAATTTCTGAAACTTTCTTGTCAACAGATTGATGTCCTCAGATTCACTGCAGTCTTCTGAACCTTCATCAGTTGATTCCTGGACAACAGTTCTAGTCTTGAGTGCTAGGCTCTTGGTCTTTTTCTCCACTGTTTCCATTTCTTTCAATCTGATCATCTCCAGTTCATGTTCTCTAAGTTTGCCAAACAGCGCTGCAGTTGTAAGTGTTGTCAAGTCTCTAGTTTCTGAAATTGCTGTGACTTTAGGCTACCAGCTCCTGTCCAAGCACTTCAGAATCTTGATATTAAGCTCTTCTCTATCAAACTGCTTACCCAGTCCAATTAGATGATTGACAATGTGTGTGAATCTTTTCTGGACATCAGCAATGGTCTCTCCCTGTTTCATTCTGAACAGTTCGTACTCTTGGATCATTGCATGTTTACGTGCTCTCTTCACATCAGTGGTTCCTTCATGTGTGACTTCAAGAATGTCCCACATTTCTTTGGCTGAACTGCATTGAGATACTCTAAAGAACTCATCAAGATTTAATGCAGAAGTTATAATATTTTTAACAACACAATCATACTGCATTTTCTTGTTCTGAAGATCAGTTAACTCATCAAAACACTTAGCAGTAGACACACCATCAACAACATGCATAGGAATGAATGGACCATTTACTATGGCATTCCAGATTCCACGGTCAATAGACTCGATGAAGATTTTCATTCTCACTTTCCAGAATTGATTGTTTACCCCAGAAAACATAGGTGGTCTATTAATAGAGGCACCTTCAGCAAAAGGTAACTAGTTCTCGGCCATGGATCGAAATCTTGACTAGGATTCAAGATCCTAGCTCTGATGCCAATTGTAAAATAAGGTTTAGACCGAGTTCAAGAGGGGGGTGAATTGAACTTTCAAAAACTTTTCGCAAATCTGATTTGTTCTTGAAGTAGAGAATGAAAATTCTTTATTCAATCGATTGACTATGTAATTCTAGACTGTCAGGTAAACAATCGATTGTGTATAGCGGAATATATCAGAGTTAAACCCAGAATTCAGTTAAACCCAGAAAATAGTTTGCAGTGTGAAAATGTTTTAGCCCAGATTTAAGATGTTTAAACACAATCCAGTAGATTAAACACAATCCAGAATCACAGTTGATTATGTAAACGGATGTTCAGAGTATGATTAACAGTATGAACAGATTTTAATCCAGTTAATTTTAAAGATGGCAACAGTGAATAAGGCAATCAAGAAGAGTAGGGAGAAAAGCAAGAACACAAAATTTTTATCCTGGTTCACCCTTCCTCAAGGGCTACGTCCAATCCTTTGCAAACTAGCAAAGATTTCCACTAAAACAGATCACAAGATCAGTTTACAACCCTTGCTCCCAGCAACTTACAAACTGCTCCCAGCAGTAAACCCACACCTCACTGAACCCCTCAGCTAGTGTGTAACCAGTACAGAAACCCACTCCACCACAACACTTGCAGTCCGCAAGCAACAAAAGGGGCAATATCTCTCTTAGAAAATCTCAAGGAATGTTTTTCGAAAGTTTTCGTTAACTGAAAATGATAGTGCTCATTTCTTTAAATACCCAAATCAGTTTTAAAAACAGCTTAGCTGTCACAATTCAATTAATTGAACAAACCATTCAATCGATTGAATTTGACCATTAGTTTGACCCAGTCAAAGGTTTCAGTTGTAACAATAATAACTGTATTTCAGTTGTAACAGAAATAACTGTCACATTCAATCAATTGTTTTAGAAATTCAATCGATTGAAAAACCTTTTTCCAGCAAAAACATTTTGGGTTATTTTTATTAAAAACAGTTTTAATAAAAATATTCGTGAATCTTTTTAGCACCTCAGAAGTGATGAACCATGCCACTAGTGATTAAGGACTAAGCCAATCACCAACACACAAACCCAACAAAGGACCAAGACCTAATCACCCAACTATCTTCATGTTGGCACAAAGTCTTCACTTTTGAACAATTCTAGTCCAGGTTGGTTCTAACAGATCTTTCATGAGGCAGTCTTCATTAGCTTCACATGCTAAGCCTTGGTGCTCACAATATTGACTTCATCAAATCACATACTTAGCCTTGGTGCTAACAGACATTACCCACGGAATGGAATTGGTGGGTATGACCCACGAACTTGAGTTGGTGGGTATTACCCACGGACTGGAGTTGGTGGGTATTACCCACGGACTGGAGTCGGTGGATATTACCTACAGACTGGAATTGGTGGGTATTAACTACGGACTCGAGTTGGTAGGTATTACCCACGGCTTCATTTACCCACGGACTCAACTTCCGTAGGTAAATTACCTACGCCCAGATTACCTACGGATTTTTGTCAGTGGGTAATCCGTGGGTAATACTGATTTACCCACGGATTTTTGCTGTTACCTATTGATTTTAGCTGTGGGTAAAATCATTTTTTCTTGTAGTGATAGAGGAAGACCTAAAAAACCAAGGCCGCAGAATCCTCAGAAGGAGGCAAGAAGAATAATTACTCGTCGTACGACCTCTACGCAAATGATAACCCAGGAAACATAATCACGCAAGTACAATTACATGGGGAGAATTATGACAAATTGGCCAGGACTGTGAAGATTTCACTTCGAGCTCAAAGAAAGTGGGGATTCATTGACGAAACCCACAAGGAACCAGAAAATGATGCACCTGAACTCGTGGATTGGTGGACAGTCTAATCCATGAATGTTTCGTAGATTTTAAATACAATTGAGCCGAGTCTACGAACCACCGTGGCATATGCGGAGAATGCGAAGACTCTATGGCAGGACATCAAAGAACGTTTCTCTTTTCTGAATGGGCCCTGAATACAGCAATTGAAGACAAATTTAACAAGGTGCAAACAAGAGGGTATGCCCATGGCTGCGTACTATGGGAAACTAAAGGTGTTTTGGGATGAACTAGCAAACTGTGATAAGATTCCCAAATGCACGTGTGGTGGATGCAAATGCTCAATTGGCTCACAACTTGTGAAGCGGAGGGAAGAAGGAAAGTTTCACCAACTTCTCATGGGACTTGATGATGCTAGCTATGCTACTGTGAGGTCGAGTATCCTAGCAATAGATCCCTTACCTTCGTTAAATAATGTGTACACTATCTTGATACAAGAGGAAAGAGTAAAGATGATTACCAAGTCAATGGATGAAAGGGGATTGGTTTTGGGTCTTGTGGCACAAGTAGGCAACAAGGCTAGTGGGAGAGGTGAACGTATTGTGACGTGCTCCAAATGTGGCAAAAACGGGCATGACGTGAAAGAGTGTCTTCAAATAGTGGGTTACCCCGAGTGGTGGGGTGACCGACCAAGGCATGAAGGAAGAGGTGCTGAGAGAGGGTCTAGAAGGCAAGCGTAATCAAGGAACTCAAGCACGTGCTAATGTGGCGTACACTAGAGCAAGTGGCAGTCATGTGAAAAACCTAAAGGAAAATAATCTTGATATGATAGGTTTGACCAGTGAGCAGTGGATGGTATTGGTGAATATGATCAACAAACAAAACTCAAATGACTGGTAAGAGAATTTGGGACTTGTAGATCATTGATAGTGGTGCCTCCAACCACAAGACAAGGTACCTTGGAAAATTTATGTGAAAAAAGGACTATACTAGGGTGCCCAGTGGGATTACCCGACGGTGATTGCGTACTAGCTTGCAAGCAAGGAACTGAAGAAAATTGCGTTGTACAATTCACTGATGAAAAGTGTACTATGTAGAACCGCACCTCGAGGAAGCTGATTAGAGCGGATGAACGAAAGGATGGGCTTTATTGGTATCGTCGGGTGCACAAGACTCAAGCGTATCATGTCAGAGCTGAAAATCAATTGACCCTTCGGCACAAGAGATTAGGACACTAATAATTTAAAATTGTGAAAATGATTTCCAATATAAGTGAGAAATTTACAAGGAATGAGGTGAATAGAATTTGTGTAAAATCCAAACAAACAGGAGATAAATTCCCTTTAAGTGATTATCAAGCATCAAGTATTTTTTATTTGATTCATTATGATATATGGGGACCATATAGAACTTCATCATCTTGTGGAGGCTCATATTTCTTAACTATTACGGATGATTACTCACGAGCAATTTGGATATATTTGATGAAAGAAAAGACAGAAGTGTTAATCACGTTAAAAAATTTCATTGCTTTGGTTGAAAAACAATACAACAAGTGTGTCAAAATGGTGTGATATGATAATGGAACAAAATTCACGTGCTTAAAGTAGTACTTTATGCAACAAGGTATTATTCATCAAACTTTATACATTGGAACTCCACAGCAAAGTGGAAGAGTAAAGCACAAGCACAGACATAATCTAAATGTTGCTCGATCATTGTGATTTCAAGGCAATCTTCCTATTCAGTTTTAGGGACAGTGTGTTTTAACTGTTAGGTACCTAATCAATCTAACATCGTCCTTTGTGTTGGCAGGAAAATCCCCATATGAAGTTATTCATGGAAAAGTTCCAAGTGATGAACACTTGCGAGTTTTTGGTTCTTTGTGTTATACTCATAATCAAAGCAAGACAAAGGACAAATTTTATAATCGAAGCCATAAATGTGTGTTTGTCAACTATCCATTTGGACAAGAAGGAAGGAAGTTGTTTGACTTGGAAAAATAAGTTTTCCTTGTCTCCCGTGATCTTTATTTCATTGAAGAGATGTTCTCCTTCCAAGAAGCCTAAACAACAAAACTGCAGGCTGCTCAAATTGGGCCTCTCATGCTGGAATTTTTTTTTGAAGGGAACACTCCCATTGGGCCGATTTCCAATGCTCTAGAACACTCTCTTACTACACCTAGTATCAAAGAAAGGGGGAAAATGAGCTCCCAGCAGAACACAAAGAAACCATTGTTGATGCCTCCGAAACCAGAGCCTAGGAAGCGGAGTCGGGTTCTGCTTTGCCACCAGTCGCCACGGGAATGCCCCTTGGCCAATGACATCGAGTGAAGACACCCTCCATCATGTTGTACGATTTTTTCACCGCTGCAACGATCCAAAAGAGCCCCTCTGACCAGCATCTACCTCCATCAAATTCCTCAGGGGTGTCCTATCCTATACAACACTTTGTGAATTGTAATGTTTTCTCCAAACAACACTATATTTTTCTTGCTTCATTACAAATCGAGCAAGATCCTCAGTCCTTCTCTCAAGCTGTAACAGATTCACAATGACAAGATGTCATGTCTAAAGAAATTTAGGCTCTAGAAGTTAACAACACTTGGAAGCTCACAACTCTCCCTCCAGGAAAGAAAGCTCTTGGGTGTAAGTGGATTTACATAATTAAATACAATTATGATAGGACAGTAGAATGATTCAAAAAGATTCAAAGCAAGGTTGGTCATTCTTGGAAATCATCAAGTGGAAGGACTGGACTACAATGAAACGTTTTCTCCAATGGTGAAGATGGTGACCATTTGCACAACTCTCGCTGTAGTAGCAGCCCGAGATTGGAAACTTCACCAAATGAATGTTCATAACACATTCCTTCATAGAGGCCTTGATGATGACATATACATGAAACTCCCTCCTAGGTTCCAAGTGTCTCATCCTAACTTAGTATGTAAACTTAAAAAATCCCTATATGGTTTGCAGTAAGCTCTAAGATGTCGGTTTGTGCTGTTTTGGTGTATGTTGATGATCTTGTGATTGTAGGGAATAATGGTGCTACGATTAGAAAAATTAAACAGTATTTGCATAAATACTTTCACATGAAATACTTGGGTTGCCTAAAGTACTTCTTGGGGGTTGAAGTTGCCCAATCATCCACTAGGACCTTCCTCTGCCAGTGAAAATACGCTTTAGACATCATCACTGAAGCAGGCTTGCTGGGTGCTAAGCCCACAGCTACTCCATGTGAGGAGCATCACTAGTTGGCATCTGCGGCTGGTCCTGTTCTCTCGGATCCTAGTATTTATTGCCAGCTTGTTAGAAGACTCATTTACTTGTGCTTTACCAAGCCTGACCTCACCTATAGTGTTCATGTCTTCTCTAAATTCATGCAAAACCCACGCACTGTACATTGCCATGCCACTCTATGAGTTATTCGATATTTGAAGGGACACCCTGTTAGCACCGAGGCTTGCTAAGTGATTTGGAGAAGCCAACAATATGATGAAATCTACATGGATCAAAGCTTGCAACATGGATTGTTTGAAGCCATCATGGAGCTCGTTGGAGTTTTGGTCTAGGACTTAGATTGGGTGTGTGTGGTTTTGGTTTAAAACCATGAGTTGCATGAGATATCACTCAAAGGAAGCTCCAAAAATTATTTTGCTTAACAAATGAGGTTTAACAGATCTTGAAAAACATTTTTTAAAGAGTAAACCAGTAAACTAAATCAGTAAACTTTTTTTACAATACAACTTACTGGATTTTCTCAGACACAAAAAAATTAATCGATTGAACGATTGATACAATCGATTGAATTTTTAACAGAATTAAAAAACAGTTGGTCTATATAAAGGGGAGCACGTGTTTTCATTAGTATCTAAGAAATTTGAGCGTACACTTGTGATTTTCTAAAAGAGAAAAACGTGTTTTCAACTTGAAAACTTTCGACAATTGATTTTCATCAAGAACAACCTCAAGAACATTAATCTTGGAGTCTTGTTTTGAGTGAGCTTTCGCACAAACATTGGTTTTACACCAAAGCTAAGTGTTCTACTCTGTTCTTAATTCAATTTCTAATATGTTGAGTAGATCCACTGTTGTATTTGTATTATTCTTGATAATCATTGTATTGTGAGAGTGTTGTTGCAAATTACATAGGGGTTTGTATTAGTAACTGGTTAGTGCAGTGGGTTTTCCTTTGTTTAGACAACTATTACAGGGTGCAGTGGGTTGTTTGTTGCTGGGAGCAGTGGTTTCTTGCGGGTTAAAAGGAGTTTGTATTACTATAAACTGATCTTTGAGATCTTTGTTAGTGGAATTCTTTGCTGGTTAGCAAAAGATTGGACTAGCCCTTGAGGAAGGGTGAACTAATATAAATCATTGTGTTCTTGATCTCTCTTTCTCTCTTCTTGACCACTTTCTTATATCTGTTGTTTATCGCTTAATTAATTGTTCATCACACATAATCAATTGTTCTTTCTGGTTTTAATACTTTATGGTTTTCTAGAACTGTTATTGTTTCTAGAAAATTGATTGTGATTGTTCTTGTGTATATTGAATTGTTCTCTGTTAACTGGAATTGTTGGTTAATTGATTGAGTTTTTGGAAACCTGTCTTCTTGATTCAATTGCTATTTCTGGTTCTGCTTATTAATTTGAATTGTCTTACTTATGATTGATCTGCAGTTTACTGTCAAAACTATTCATCTGATTGTTTTTGTGTAATTCTGAAATGTTTTTCATAATCAACTAATTGCTTCCGCTTCTATTTCTGGTGTTTTTACAGGTAATTGACTGAATTGTTTTCAACTCTATTTTTAGTAAATTGCTTCTACTGTTTTATTGGTTCTGGTAGTGAATTGATCGTTGCTGAATTGTTTTGACTTTTTGCACTGAATTCTATTGAATATCACCATGTTTCAGCAAACTGTTCCTTACTATTTTCGAGTTATGTGAATTGTTTCAACTGATTGATTCTGATATGGAATTTATTGATATTTTGTTGTACACTTCTTAATATCATTTTTCAGTAGTTTCAATAAAGAATTTTCATTCAATCTTTAATATTTTCCATTGTTTGCAAAAAATTTTGAAAGTTCAATTCACCCCCCTCTTGAACTCGGCCTAAACTTGTTTTTCAATTGGCATCAAAGCTGGCACTTGAATCCTAGTCAAGTTTTTCGATCCATGGTTGAGAACAAACTACCTTTTGCTGAAGGAGCTTCTATTCATAGGCCTCCTATGTTTTCTGGCGTGAACTACCAACTTTGGAAAGTGAGAATGAAAATCTTTATTGAATCTATTGATCATGGTATTTGGAATGCTATAGAAAACAATCCTTATATTCCTATGTCTATTGTGAATGGTGTGCCTGTTGAGAAATCTTATGATGATTTGACTGATGCAGATAATAAGAAAGTGCAATACGATTGTGTTGCAAAAAATATAATAACCTCTGCCTTGAACTTTTATGAATTTTTCAAGGTATCTCAGTGAAGCTCGGCTAAAGAGATGTGGGACATACTTGAGATCACACATGAGGGAACTACTGATGTAAAAAGAGCTAGAAAGCATGCACTGATCCAGAAGTGCAAGCTATTTAGGATGCAGCAAGAGGAGACCATTGCTAATGTACAAATATGGTTCACTCACATTGTCAACCACCTTATTGGACTGAGAAAGCAGTTTGACAAGGAGGTGCTGAACATCAAGATCCTAAAGTGCCTGGATAGAAGCTAGCAGCCCAAAGTGACTATTGTATCAAAGACTAGAGATTTGACAACACTCATTACTGCAACACTCTTTAGAAAATTGGGAGAGCACAAGTTGGAGATGACTAGGCTGAAAAAAATGGAAACTATTGAGCAAAAGTCCAAAAGCTTAGCACTTAAGACAAAGGCTGCAGATGTTGAATCCAATGAGGAAAGCTCTTATGAGTGCAATGATACGGAGAATCTCAATCTGTTGATAAGGAGATTCTAGAAGTTTATCAAGATGAAGGGAAAAATGAAGAATCAAAAAAGCAAGAGGTATAACAAGAAACCTAATTCTAGTTCCACTAAATTTACCTGTTTTGTTTGTGGTAAACAGGGACACGTGAAGGTGGATTGTCTAAACCTTATAAACAAAGAAAAGACACATGAGAAGAAGAGCAGCAAATCTGGAAAAGGCAAAAAAGCATATATAGCTTGGGAAAACAATGATACTTCCTCCGACAGCTCTTCACATGAGGATATTAAAGCAAATTTGTGTCTTATGGCTGGAGAGAATTCTAAGGTTAGTAGTGCGAATTTCAGCACTTCTTTTAATAGTACAAACTAAAGTTCACTTCTTCAAGCTTTCTTTGAAACCCATGAAGAAGCAAACAGATTGGCCTTGTCCAACAATTGTTTAAAAGTGTTGACAATTGGTTGGAAGGTAGAATCAAAGAACTGGAATATAAGCTTTCGAAATTGAAAATTGATTTTGATCATCTTGAAATAATTTACAAAGCTTCCAGCAACTTTGATTCGAGCAAGCCAATTAATTGTGAAAATTGTGATGCTCTTCAAAAAAAAGTTAACTATTTGATTACTATATCATCTAAACTTTCCATGTGAACAACAAACCTCAATGTGATTTTGGGTTCTCAAAATTGTGTTTTTGAAAAAGCTGGCATTTGGTATCAATGTGGTTTTCAAGGAAAGCAAAAGAAATTCAGTAGTTTCTTTAAATCTAATGAGCAACAACTTTCACCTTTCATGACTTGCTTTATTGCATGAGAAAAGGTCACTCTATTAGGAACTGTAAAGTTAGGAAATTTGATGTGCCTAAGGGGTTGGTTAGGTGGGTGCCTAAAAGCATCACTAACACTTGTGGACCCAAATTTAATAAGATACCAATGCCTCAAACTAATCTATTTTGCAGGTCTATTTGGCATCCAAGAAGCAATTGTGGTATTTAGATAGTAGATGTTCCAAACATATGACTGGAGACGCTTCTCAATTAATTAATTTGAAGTGGAAACCTACTGGCTTTGTCACCTATGGAGACAATAATCGAGGAAGAATACTTGGTGTTGGTGACATTGAGGAGATGATGATGTGATCATTAAATATGTACTTCTAGTGGATGGCTTAAAGCACAACTTACTCAGTATAAGTAAACTGTGTAACAAAGGGTACAAGATCACATTTGAGCCAGACCTTTGCCTAATAGCATATTCAAAAACCAATGAGACAGTGTTAGTAGGTAAACGGGTAAACAATGTATACATGCTCAATGTCTCTTGCATTACATCTTTCAAACAGTTAAATGTGGTTTCAACATCTAGACCTCTTGAGATGCTTCACATGCATTTGTTTGGTCCATCTAGAACTATGAGCCTAGGAGGTAATTACTATGGTCTTGTGTAGTAGATGATTATTCTCGCTTTACTTGGACTTTATCCATTACCACCAAGGATGAAGCCTATCACGCTTTTAAGAGATTTGCTAAAGTTATCCAGAATGAAAAGAATTGTGATATATCTACCATTAAGTGAGATCATGGGGGAGAATTCCAGAATGAGAGATTTGAAAAATTTTGTAACAAATTTGGAATCAAGCACAACTTTTCAGACCAAGGACTCCACAATAGAATGGAGTAGTAGAGAGGAAGAATCAGTCTTTGGAGGAACTAGCAAGGACACTCTTGAATGAAACAAATTTGCCAAAGTACTTCTGGGCTGATGCAGTAAGTACAACTTGCTATGTTCTCAATAGGGTGTTAATTACACCAATCTTAAAGAAGACCCCCTATGAGTTGTTTAAAGGTAGAAAGCCCAATATCTCTCATTTGAAAGTCTTTGGATGTAAATGTTTTATTTTGAACAATGGGAAGGGTAACTTGGGCAAATTTGACTCAAAAGCTGATGAAGGTATTTTCTTTGGTTATTCATTGCATGGTCATGCATATAGAGCATATAATAGGAGAACCATGCTTGTAGAGGAATCCATGCATATTGCATTTGGCGAAATTAATCAGAACATCCGGAAAGTATTAAGACAGGTACAGATGATGAGGTTCCTACTCGACAACAAGTTGATACTGGACTGTAGAAAAAACCAGAGAAAGGTAGTCAACTGCTAGAAATTCAATCAATTGAACCGGAAATTCAATAGATTGAATTTGGAGCTGGTGCAAAGATAATCAATTTTGGAATGCCAAGAGAGTAGAGAGTGCCCAAAAATCTCTCATTGGACAATGTCATTGGTCAAGTTCAGTAAGGGTATCAACTAGAATATCCTTGAATCATTTTTGTGAGCACATGGCTTTTGTATCACAAGTGGAACCCAAAATTGTAGCTGATGCACTAGAGGACAACAACTGGATCAATGCAATACATGAAGAGTCAAATCAATTCGAAAGGAATAAAGTTTGGACACTTGTTCCCAAATCTAAGAAGATGAATGTGATTGGAACCAAATGGGTATTCAAGAACAAATTGGATGAACAAGGAGTCATTGTGAGGAATATATCTAGATTGGTTGCAAAGGGTTACAACCAAGAATAGGGAATAGAGTTTGGAGAAACTTATGCACGCGTGGCTATATTGGAGGCAATGAGGCTACAATTGGAATATGCTTGCATGAATGGATTTATGTTGCACCAAATGGATGTCAAGAGTTCTTTTCTTAATGGATACATTGATGAAGAAGTCTATGTGAGTCAACCCCCCTAGATTTGAAGACCACAAGTATCCAAATCATGTCTTCAAACTCAAGAAAGCACTATATGGTTTGAAGCAAGCACCTCAACAGCGGTATGACAGGTTGAGTAATTTCCTTCTTTCTCAAGGCTATGAGATAGGAAAAACAAATAAGACTTTATTCATTACGAAAGCATGCAATGAAATCATACTTGTTCAAGTTTATGTTGATGACATTATATTTTGGTTCAACTAATGAAAGTTTGTGTGAGCAATTTGTTAAAGCTATGCAGGGTGAGTTTGAAATGTCCATGATGGGAGAGCTCAACTATTTTCTAAGATTGCAAATTAAGTAATTCCATAATAGTACATTCCTTAATCAATCCAAATATTGCAGAGAGATGTTAAAGAAATTTGATATGGAAAATTGCTAGGCTGCTATACCTATTGCTACTGGATGTTACTTGGATACTGATGAGAAAGGAGCTAATGTTGATCAAACTAAATATAGATGGCTCATAGGATCACTTCTCTATCTTACTGCAGGTAGACCAGATATCATGTTCAGTGTGTGTCTTTGCGCAAGATATCAAGCAAATCCTAAGGAGTCACACTACATGGCAACTAACAGAATATTGAAGTATCTCAAAGGGATGATAGATGTTGGTCTATGGTATCCTAGTGATGTATCCTTGAATTTAATTAGTTACTCTGACTCAGATTTTTTAGGGTGTAAAATTGATAGAAAGAGTACAAGTGGAACATGTCACCTTCTTGAATCAAGTTTGATATCATGGCATAGTAAGAAGCAAGCATATGTAGCTTTATCAGCACACTACAACAAATATTAGTTTAGGCAACACTAAATTAGACTACAGGTATAAAAGTGTTGCCTAAACGTAGTTAAGAAAACAATTTTATAAATGTGGTTTAACAAATATTGAAAGCCACAGTTTTTTAGCCATTGATGTTTTAAGCAACGTTTATGTGTATGTTGCTTTAAAAATGTGTGCTGCAAGCAAAAAAACCGTGGCCTTAAATAAAAGTATTTTTTTTGTGGGAAACAAAATTTATTTCTTCCCTCTCACGAAAACAGAAATGAGTTTTCCGTCTTTTCAATTGTGCCGAGGAGAAAGAACACACATTCCCAACTGGCTCCCACACCTCTTGCGTGACGAAGAACAAATTATCGTTCGCACTCCTACGTCTCCTGTGGTCACCAGCGTTCTATCGTCAATAAGTCGTCTGATTTGTCGATCCATCGCGTCAATCCATCCTCATTGTTCTTTGTCTTTGTCGTTCATCGCTATTCTTTGTCATTGTGTGTTTTTTCACCTTTGCATGGTTCGTTGTTCTATCGCTCATTTTTCTCACTCTTTCATGTAATTTATGGTTTTCCTTTTTGTTAGGTTAGGTATGATTGTGTATCTCTGGATTATATTTTGAAGATTTTGAGATTTAGGGTTTTCATTTCCGTGTTTTCTTACAAACCAAAGTCGTAATTTCTACTGAGTTTGAGTGTCCTAAAACGGTGCTTGGTACCGTGTAGTGTTTGGATGAGGTGCAATTTTGTATGGGTTTATCACTGATATAAACTTGTTAAGTTATATATTGAATGTGTATGGGAAATGTGAAAACATTGATGATTCTAGGAAATTGTTTGATTACATGAATGAATTGTGCTCATATGGGAATCAATGTGAAGTTTGTTACTTCTTTAAGACAATGAGGGGACAAGTTTGTAAGCTTGCTCCATAGACTTTTGGGTCTGTCTTGTTTGTGGTTGTGTCAAGGGGTGGGTTGAAATTGGGAAGGTGTTTGCAAGGGCTTTCTAATTGCAAATGCATAGAAAAGTGGTTTGAATAATTTTCTTTCTTTACGTATCAACCATATTTTACTCTGTTTTCTGATTATTTTAAGTTGTTTAATCTTATGTGTGTTAAAGGTTGGAAACCAGTTTGGTACGGAAAGAAGGCCATGTTGGTGATTAAGGGGAACAATTAAATTATATGTGAAGTAGGTTGGTGTTTAGGGCTGACGAAAGTTTTTTTCTTTCTGTGTGTGCCTTCTACCTCCTGTATCCCCTTTTTACTATTTCATATACAATTATGGTGGTGCCAATAGAAAGTACTCTATAGAATGCACAATAGTAAGCAACAAGTTAGGCATAACATTGTACTTATTCTTTCGATAGAGCATAACATTTATATGTTTTGTGTGTTAGTAACATTTGTTTTATAATGAATCTAAATATGAGATATAAACGGTGAGGATGAAAGACAGGCTTGACTAAATCTAAAACTAAACTAATCTTTTTGCATCAATAGAGCTAAATTGTGAAACCATGTTTCTATCAGTAAGAAAATAGAAAAGGAAGGGCTAAGGCTATTAGATTATATGCTTAGACATCTTTCAGCAGCGTCAAATTAAGTTGTAGAAAATGTAATGCAGTACAAAGAAAATATAATAAAACAAAGTCCTAAGGTTGTAGAAACATAAGCTAAAACAATACTAACATACAAACAAACGAGCCAAAAATAGAGTTAATGTATCAAAGTATAACTTAAGATGATGTTGATCTATGCTGAAGAAACACTTGTAATCTATGAAGCCCGGATACGGATACGACACTGACACGAGCATGCGGATACGGCTAAATTAAAAATTATAGGATACGGGGACACAGTAATATATATATATATATATATATTATAAATTTCATCCTAATTGAAACTACAAGATTTTTTTTAAAATTTTAAAACATACTTTTACAATAGTTTTGTTTCATCTTTTTTTAATTTACTACATATTAAATAATTTAAATGTAGCTTAATTATATTATTAAAAAAATATATTTAAATATTAAGTTGAAAAAATTAAATAAAAAATATTCGAATTTAAAATATATTATATTAGAATATTAAAATAATTTTATAATATAATATTATTTAATTATAAATAAATAAATAAAAAATTAAAAAAAAATTCATATTCTTTTTTTCTGAAAGAGGAACAGGTGTTTGTTCTTCACGCCGCAGTATTCCATCTTCTTCACACCCCAGTATTCCAGAGCACCAAAAGTAAATGCTTCTTATTATCGCAGGAAGTTTGTTTTTTCTTTGCTTCGTCCTCACCCACACATCTTTCTGGTTCTTCTTCGTTTCCCACGTTTGTTTTTCGTTTCATTTTCAATCTCTATTTTTCTGTTTCACCTTTCAACCGTCGTGTCTCCTCCGCTTCTCCTTTTCTGGGCCATGTCATTTTTGCATGTCCGATCACTGAGCCGCGTCCGGCCCAACACCCTGCATCCGACGCGGTGTCGTAGGCGCTTCCAGCGTGTGTCCGTGTCCGTGGCGTGTCGGACGCGGGGAAGCGGCAATAAACCACCGTATTCGAGCTTCACAGCTTGTAATATATGGAAAATTTTAAAACTGAAACCATCTACGGAAAGATGGTCTGACATGGGAAATCTATATACCATATAGAAATAGATTGATGAGATGATGGATTGCAATACCATGCAGCTCACTAACTTACACAATATAAGAACTTGTCCCCTAGAATTATGTAAGTTAATTTATAACAAAATGTACAGTGGCCACTTGAAGAAAATCAAAGGAAAAGGTTTCAGCATGTCTAAGTTTATAATTGATTCTTCACCTAAAACAAGCTTATTCCCCAAAACTAATAATAAAGCACACAAAATCAATGAGTAAATAAAAAAAACTTTTATTTAATAGTTTAAGAATTTGTAAAATGATAATAACTAGTTTGCTAAACTTTTATTTTTATTGCTGAACTAATAAAATTTCCAAACTACTAAACTTTTATTTGAAAGAAAAGTACTGTCATGAAGTGTTTCACATGGTTTTACTAACTCACATTGTTTTTATTAATCTTGTTCTTCTTTGAGCTACTAATATGGTTATTGTTCATGCTTTTTCCCTGACCACAACACCAATTTTCTCATTTGCAGAACTAGTTAGGATAGTTTCTACTCCTTTCTGGACCTGATGATTCTCCACCCAGCAAGTTATAGATACTTAGTGGTATAAATAACATTTTGATGGTCTTTAAGGTGAATATTTTTATTAAACTTCCCTTTTAATTTTAACATGTTAATATTGATCTAAACTCCTTCTTACAGCATGTTAATAACATGATTATATTATGTTTTTGTTTAACTTCCATGGTGGTATATTAAATCATTATTTGTAGTATGTTGTCATATTTTGCAAAATATAAATTTTTTCTTCATTTCAATACCGCATTCCTTTTCTTGTTTTGATTTTGTGGTGTTGAATATTATTTTCCAATCAACAACCTAATTCTTACACTTTTTGGATTGAATTATTTCAAAATAATATAATAGTGGGATTATACTTCTAATTACTCTCATCATTTTTTCAAATAGTCTTAAGATGTTACTCATTACACTAGTAGAAAAAAGTCATTTAATCGCGGTTGTATAAGGCTTACAAGCGCGGTTGTCCAACCGTGATGGATTCAACCGCGATAAAAAGTACTGAAGATACAAACACGGTTGTATAACCGCGATAGAAAGTATAACATACCACCGCGGTTCTTCAGAAACCGCATTGAAAAATGGCTCAGACTGTACAAAAATAACAAAAAACTGGCACATACCAGCGTGGTTGTAGAGGGAACCGTGCTGGTATGTCCAATTTTCTTTTAATATCTGGATCAGGCGTGTTACCTTCATGTAGACGCGTGATATTTGCATTTTTTTCTCTTCTGGACAATTTTACACATAATCAAAACTTAAATTTCACGTATATGTTAGCATGTGTTTTCAACATTGAATATAAACAAAAGTCATTATTCATGTCGCAGACTAACCATAACTAGTTCCAACTCCTTGGACTCTTGCTGAGAAGGCCAAGGTTTCTCTCACAGTCAACTCTACCATATGAAGATCATTTTGATCGACATATGCTGCAGTGGGGTACAAACTCATCCATCCCATGACCATTATAAGTTAGCTTTCTAGAATACTGATCAAGAAACCACACTACATTACCTAGAGATTCAAGATTAGAAAATAGAGAAAAAACATGAAAATATATATCTTTCAAAAAAATAAATATCTTCTCTTTGATGCCCCAACCTTTAACTTTGGATCAAGTCTTGCTGCCAATGCCAACAATAGTGTGGTTTTCCTTGAACTTGGAGGGCCCAAAAGTAATGTCATTCTGAACAGGAAGAAATGGAAACATTATTTTGGTTCCGAAGGTGCTGGCTCTAGTCTAGGAATAAATATATAGAACACCACTTTCATAGTTACCTGCCCAGCTTTACTATTCCACTGACATCATGGAGAATATGTATATGTTGTCTTCTACTTTGTAGAATACGAAGAGAGTTCAACAAACCCTTTTGAACACAGGAAAAAAAACTGAAACCAAATGAACAAGTTAGAAATCCTTCTGTATAAAAAAATATGCAGAAAAAATATAGAAAAAGAGTGAATATAAAAATAGTACCCTCAACGAAAGAGATCTTCTTGGTTTCAGGACAACCGTTGCCCTCAACGATTTCAACAGCCTTTGGGATGATGTTATCGGCGTCCTTAGCAAGAACTTTTGGTAGTAGGAGCCACAGGAGAAGAGACTACTCAAGAGAAGAATGACGAGAGAGGAAGAATGACGAGAGAGGAAGAATAAAGAGAGAGGAAGAATGACGCGAGAGGAAGAATGACGCGAGAGGAAGAATGACCCAAAGAGAGGAAGAGGGAGGAAGAATGGCACTGCGGGACCCAAAGAGGCAGGAAAATGAAAGCGAGAGAGGAAGGAAGAGTTAACGCGCAAAAACCCTAAAAAAAGGGGGATACGAGCGCGGTTGTTAGTGGGAATCGCGCTCATATCCCACATACAAGGGCGGTTGTTTAAACAACCGCCCTTGTATCTCCCTGCAAAATAATTTAAAAATTATTTTGCAGATACAAACACAGTTGTCTAAACAACCATGCTGGTATCTCCCTAAAATTTAATATGTGTGCCTTACCATTGCGGTTCTCGCTCCAACCGCGGTGGTATGATTGCACTTAATTTCAAAAATGTCACCGTGTTATTTTTAATTACAGTTCCTTTTTAACCCTAATAATATCCTGCCGTGGAATGTATTTTTTTCTACTAGTGCTTGTATATTTTCCAATCAACAACCTAATTCTTACACTTTTTGGATTGAATTATTTCAAAATAGTATAATAGTGGGATTATACTTCTAATTACTCTCATCATTTTTCCAAATAGTCTTAAGATGTTTACTCACTACAACCCTGTATATTTTGTAATTTTTGCAGCTAGAAGACAATGAAGAAAAATTTGTAGAAGAAAGTATTTATTATCATGCTGTAAAGAAACAATTATAGACATGATGTTTTTTTAATTAAGTTTGTAGTTTTATGGCTTAATACTATGTTTCAAGATAACTTTCTTGATCACGTAGTTTGAATTGTAACTTTGAAATATATGATTGAATGTTATTATGGATTCAATTATTTATTTTGTATAAAGTGTTGCTTAAAATTATACAGTCTTTGTTGTGTAATTTTTTGGGTTAAAGACAAAAATAAGAATATTTATTGTTTTCATTTTTAATTTTTATATAAACAATTCATGTAAAATTAAAATAATATATTATAATATTTTTTAGCACTTTAAGCAACGTTTTTAAAAATGTAGGTGTTGTTAAGAGATTAGGCAACGATTTTGAAATTGTTGTCTTATTAAAAACCGTTACATATTTCAAACGGCAACACTCACCTAGGCCACCGCTAAACAACCGTTGCCTATGGTGATATTTGTTGTAGTGGCAGCTGAAGCATAATACATAGTTGTTGGAAGCTGTTGTACACAAAGCCTCTGGATCAAGCAACAACTAAGTGATTTTGGTCTAAGTCTTCTCAAATTCCCTTATTTTGTGACAATACCAGTGCAATAAATTTAACAAAGAACCCAGTGCAGCATTCCAGAACCAAACACATTGAAATATGCCACCACTTCATAAGAGATTATGTAAATAATGGTGACTACGTAATTCAATTTGTTAATTCTGAGAATCGATTGACTGGTTTATTTACTAAGTCCCTTAATAAAGAAAGATTTAATTTTCTCATAAATGAGTTAGGCATAATTGATTTTAAAAACATTAATTAAATCAGCCTATACATTCGTTGGATATCGTTTAGTTAAGCAAATTAGTTATTGACTAATTGAGTCAACAGATTCAATTAACTTAACGTTGACTGCTTTACACTGTAGTTGATAAAATAATTTTGAAACTGATTCATCTCTACTCAATTTATTAATGCGAGCTAGACTGAACAATTGTGGAGAATTAATTTTAAACAATAAGTTGATCTGTGCAAGATTGTGATATTGGGAAGGTAATGGAACTGTAGTAGATTCTTTAGTCAAAGTAAAAGATTTGAATAAGTTGAGGTGTCCAGCGCATGGAGAATGCATGTGAGGAGTGACAACGAACACAATACCACATGTCATTATCTTATTAGTAGTCAACGAGTCAAAAGCTGCAAGCTAAGAAATCTCTGAACCAATTTATTGCTTACAGAATCCTAACTAAAAAGTTATGTTCTATTTTGTCAATCAATTCTTGGCATGCTCATGAACCTTATTGCATTTTAGTGTGTTTATATACTACATCTTCCATGCATACAAACACACATAAATACACCTTGAATGCATTCTTTGTGTTATGTGCTCCATAGAACATAATCCTTTCTAAGTATTCACATCAGAAAATCACCTTCACTCATGGCCTCTTCGTCCACTCCACAAAAGCGAACTAAGAGAGCCTTGTAAAGATGGCAGAACCTAGTGACACCAGTGAGGCTGATTATCTAAAAAGGTGGTTAGCTGGGAACCAAGAAAGCATGGAGGAGTACCACTGAGAGCACAGTAGGAAAGCTATAATTGCTCCAAAGTTCATTAGAATGATGTGGCTCAAGGAAGAGAAATTAGATGAGTAAAGGAGGCTCTGAAATTTCAAAAACATGAGAAGTTTGTCAAGTTATCTGGGAACATCTACCCAGATTTGGTGAAAGTCTTTCTTACAAATATGTGGTATGATGAAGACATTATTTACTCCGAAGTTTAGGGAGTTGACGTTGCCATCAACGATGAAGTATGGTTGGTCGTTGCTGGACTAAGGAATGCTAGCATTACAGTTGGTAGAGGTAACACAACTAGTTTGGAAGACTTCAACAAAGTTCAATTCTTTAAGTCGTGCCTGAGAAATCCCAACACTGAATCAAGGAGCTATTCTGTTGGAGGACTTGTTGTAACTCCTCACATCTTGTCTTTATTGTCATTTGGCTGCTAACCCCTAGAAGGTTTAACCATGTTTTCTTAACTGAAGAAGACCTTATCCTGATGTATTGCTTGATGGGGAAAATAAAAGTGAATTGCATTAGCGTCATCAAGGAACACATTAACAAGATAAGGAGGAAACCAGAATATCGAATTCCATATGTAGTCCTTATCTCCAGCTTTATTGAGTACTTTGAGATAGACATTGAGGGCGAAGTTGTTGGGACTATGAAGGCACAAAATGAAATCATCGTTGTAACCTTGAACAAAATAGGACTGAGGAAGGTTAATGAAGACTACAGGGTGTGCAAAGCTGATAGAGATGGCCTTGATCAGCAACAAGAGGAAGAAGGTGAAGGAGCTGGTACAAGCACTGTTGCTGTTGCGGATGCTGAAGGAGGTTTTGATGCACATATGTCAGACATTCCCCCAGTTGGTACTAAAAATTATTTTGCAAGGTTTGAAGAAAGGGTGATGAGTCAATTACACACTATGCATGATAGTAGTAGAACTCACCATCAATATTGTGTGACAAGATTCCATAACATAGAAGACATTGTTGAATATGTGTAATACACGATTGGTCAAACATTCTATGGGTCAGAGGATTAAGTATGTTCACGCATATCATATCTGGTCCCTTCTCTCCATTTGATGAATCCAAAGGGGGAGAAGTATGGTGTCTTGTGTCTTGTTGCATTCGAATGATAGGGTGTGCTTCTTTATAATGATGTGTGTGTTGTCTTTATGATGTTTTTATCTTGTTGTTTTATTTCTGCTACTGCTATAATTGCTGGTATATCCAGCTCTACTGATGGTTTTCTGTTGATGGTTACTGTTGGTTGAATTTAGTTTAATCATCTTTAAGATAGTTTGAATTGTATTATGGATGCTTGTGATCCGAATAAATGGAATGAAATAGATTATGTGTTTGTGTTCTAATATAATTTTAATGTTTTTTATATACTTTGAAGGAATAACAAAGTATGGGGGAGCAATCACATATTTCCAAAGTATACTGATCTGAACTGGTTTGAAAACTTGAGGAAAAACAATTCATTGTTTCAGTTCAACCAGTTTAATTTTTCTGAACCTACTGAGATTACAGATTTTTAATCAATTGTTTTAGAGTGCAGTTTGTGCAGGTCAGATTTAACGCAACTCAACACACACGTGTTTGCTTTCATCAAATTGGGGGAGATTGTTAGCACCAAGGCTTGCTGCTAAGTGATTTGAAGAAGCCAACAATAAGATGAAGTCTACATGGATCAAAGTTTGCAACGTGGATTGTTTGAAGCCATCATGGAGCTTGATGGCGTTTTGGTCTAGGACATAGGTTGCGTATGTGAGAGAGTGTGGTTTTTGTTTAAAACCATGAGTTGCATGAGATATCACTCAAAGGAAGCTCCAAAATTTATTTTGCTTAGTAAATAAGGTTAAACAGATTTTGAAAAACATTTTTTAAATAGTAAATCAGTAAATTGTTTTTCATAATACAACTTACTGAATTTTCTAAGACACAGAAAAATCAATCGATTGAACGATTGATACAATCGACTGGATTTTTAACAGAATTAAAAACCAGTTTGTCTATATAAAGGGGAGCACGTGCTTTCATTAGTATTTAAGAAATTTGAGCATACACTTGTGATTTTCTAAAAGAGAAAAATGTGCTTTCACCTTGAGAACTTTCAACAATTGATTTTCATCAAGAACAACCTCAAGAACATTAATCCTGGAGTCTTGTTTTGAGTGAGCTTTCGGGAAAACATTGGTTTTGCACCAGAGCTAAATGTTCTACTCTGTTCTTAATTCAATTTGTAATTTGTTGAGTATAACTACTACTATATTTGTATTATTCTTGATAATCATTGTATTGTGAGTGTGTTGTTGAAAATTACATAGGGTTTTGTATTTGTAACTGGTTTAGTGCAGTGGTTTCTGTATTGTTTGGACAACAGTTACGGGGTGCAGTGGGTTGTTTGTTATTGGGAGCAATGGTTTCTTGTGGGTTGCAAGGAGTTTGTATTGCTGTAAACTGATATTTGAGATCTTTGTTAGTAGAATTCTTTGCTGGTTAGCAAAGGACTGGACGCAACCCTTGAGGAAGGGTGAACCAGTGTAAATCTTTGTGTTCTTGATCTCTCTTTCTCGCTTCTTGAACGCTTTGTTATATCTGTTGTTTATCGCTCAATTAATTGTTCATCACACGTAATCAATTGTTCTTTCTGATTGTAATACATTGTATTTTTCTAGAACTGTTATTGTCTCTGGAAAATTGATTGTGATTGTTCTTGTGTATATTGAATTGTTTTCTGTTAACTGAATTGCTGGTTAATTGATTGAGTTTCTGAAAACCTATCTTCTTGATTCAATTGCTATTTTTGGTTTTGTTTATTAATCTGAATTGTCTTACTGTGTAATTGATCTACAGTTTACTGTGAATATTGTTCATCTGATTGTTTCTGTGTAATTCTAAAGTATTTTTCATAATCAACTAATTGCTTCCACTTCTATTTCTGGTGTTTTTACTAGTAATTGACTTAATTGATCTGAACCCTATTTTCAGTAAATTGCTTCTACTCTTTATTGATTCTGGCAATGAATTGATCATTACTGAATTGTTTTGAGTTTCTGCACTGAATTCTATTGAATATCACTGTGTTTCAGGAAATTGTTCCTTACTATTTTCTAGTTCTGTGTATTGTTTCAGTTGATTGATTCTGATATGGAATTTATTGATATTTTGTTGTGCACTTATTAATATCATTTTTCAGTAGTTTCAATAAAGAACTTTCCTTCAATCTTTAATATTTTCCATCTTTTGTGAAAATTTTTGAAAGTTCAATTCACCCCCCTCTTGAACTCGGCCTAAACTTGTGTTTCACACCCGAGCCAAGGTATCCTTCTCCATCGGCAAAAATGATTTGCAGCTCTATGGGTAGTCTGATTCTGATTGGGCTAGTTGTCCTCTTACTCGCAAGTCTCTTACTGGGTGATTCATCCAACTTTCTCCAATTTCTTGGAAAACTCATAAACAACAAACAGTCTCTGCTTCCTTCCCTGAAACTGAATATCGCTCAATGGCCAAGACTACTAGGTAATTAGAGTGGATTAAGGATATCCTCTCCTCATTGCACATGTCTCATCCTACCCCTATTCGCTTCCATTGCGACAGTCAAGTGGCTCTACACATTGCTAAAAATCTTGTTTTCCATGAACGCACAAAGCACATCGAAGTCGATTGCCACTTTGTTCAGGATGAAATAGAGCACAATCGTCTATTACCGTGTTATGTGTTGAAAAATATGATGGCCAAAATTTCAAGAGGGGGTGAATTGAACTATTTACTCTTTAAAAAAAAACTTGAAATGTGAATGAGTATTTTTGCTAAACTATGATTACAATGTAAAGAGTACTCTAAACAAAAGGTTAAAAGCACAAACAACAAGTTAAAATATGACTCAGTATGTTCAGACCAAAAAAACAACTTATTAAAACAATTCTCGCAGTTCTGGAAAATTACAATTAACAGGTTGAAATTAAAAACTTGTTAAAATTCTTTTCAGCACTTAGACAAATTTCAGCCAATATCAGAATTTTAACACGTTAAAACAGATTTCAACACGTTAAAACAGATTTCAACATGTTGAAATCAGAACACTGCAGCAGCACTACAAAAAAAATTGAAATTACATATGGGCAAAATCCATATGTAATGGCCAAAAATCCGTATGTAATCATTTTACATACGGACTTACATACAAATGAAAATCCGTGTGTAATATGCTTGTAGGTAATTTACATACAGATTTATTCCGTATGTAACAAATATTGTTTAAAAAAAATTATTTACAGTTTTTTTTTCTTTTCAATTTTATTACTACATTTATATTTTATTTTTAGTATATCTATTTTTTAAGATTATTTTTATTATTGTTTTAGTTAGTTTTATTAACATTATCAATATTATTAACAATGTGCACCAAGAGAGATTCGAACCCAAACGGAACTGAACTTACCACTAAACCAGATCAACATTATTGTCATAATATGATTATTAACATTCTTATTATAATTATTGTTATTATTATTATTATTTACAGCCCCAACCGCACAAGATGCACACTCACAATGCAAATGCAATACACCACTGCAGATTTGAATGCAAACCCAACAATACAACAATTCAATTACAAGATTCTCCCAATTGCAATGCTTAAACACACCTATTAAGCACTAGCCAACCAAGAAACTAACCAAGAACACAATACAATTGAAAAATTCACAAATGCATAAGCTAAACACAACAAAAGGCACCAAGGAAGAACACTTATCTTCACAAGAATGCAGAACACTTATCTTCACAAGAATGTAGCTGCCACACCAAGGCAATCAATTCCAAGCTTTGCTCTTCTTCAAATGTGAGAAATCATGATGAGTTTTGAAAACGATTGTAATTCTTTCTCACAGTAGGTTTTCTCTCTAAGAAACTCTCTTCAAATCTTTTGAAAACCAATGAAAACCTAATTCAAATCGAAGAATTATCTCAAAACGCGCGTTGGGCTTTAGAAACGCGTCAGCCCAAAACTATAAAAAATTTAACAAGTTGATTTTGAAATTTAACATGTTGAGTTTTGGTCTGCAACACTAATTTTTCCAAAATATTTTGAAAATGGTATTTTCACTTAAACTTGAGTAAGAGAAATGCAAGCAACTGATAGATTGACACCAACTAATGCATGAGAGACTAATCCAAGTAAGAACTACCTCAAACTTAGAATCTAGTGTCTTCAAGTAATTTCTTCAAATCAACACTTGAGGAGACTAGCTCCAACATTATGTTCCTACTCATATCCAACTAGTCGTTATTTTCACCAAGGCTCTCGATACTAAACAATTTGGGAAACTCTTAGTCTAGTTGGGCTTTCAAGATTTACATGCACCAACTTGGGGGGGAGGGGGGGGGGGGGGGGTAACAACGGTGATAAGTATAGAAATATCATATTTGTGATATAGCAATCAATTGGGATATTTGGTTATTTATGTATAGGCATTCTGTTATATGTATATCCGGTAGAAAATAATTAAGATTACAAATCAGGTTATTTATATTAGGAAATGATTACTATAATTCTGCACAATAAATTATATTATAAAAAACTTGTATCATTTACAAAATAAATCACTAAACTATTTCTTATTATTACAAAAATAAAATATTGTTTGATTTTGAAAGCTCAATGATATTTTATAATAAACCTTAAACTCTAAATAATCTGATATTTACGAAGTTATCACAACATTTAAATTCTATCTAAACTTTTCAATATGATTTATTATTTATTTATTTATGTTTAATATTTTATTTATTTCTCATTTATTTATTTGAAAATATTCATTTTAAGATCTATTTTTTATTTACATATTTTAAATATCTTATATGTAATATTTTATATTGTATATTATGTCATACATTATATTATATTATATTATATATTAATTGAATTGGGTATTTACACGTCAATTATAATTTTGAAATTCTAAATTTTAAAATTGCATTGTTTTATTAGTTTTAAAACAAAAAATTCTTTACTCTTGGATACTAGAAAGACTAATCAAAACTAAAACTTTTGTGATTTCTGAAATGTTTAAAGAGTTCAAATCTTATCTAAACTTTTTTTTATATATTTATCTATACTTATTTGTCTTTATTTATTTATTATATATTATTATATACTATATTATATTATATATTAGACATTATATTATATTACAATATATTATGTATGAATATAAATTTTATATTTATAGTCCATCAGACTTCGTAATTCAAAATATTAAAATAATATTACTTTAATAATTTTATAAAAATAAATTATTTAATTTTAGAGAATGAAAAAGTCTTTTCACTCTGAAAATAATGTAGCATATATCAAGTCGTCACAACGTTTTAAATTCTATATAAATTTCTTTCGGTAGTGTTTAAAATGTATTATTATTAATTTATTTAAATTTAATATTTTATTTATTATTTATTTATTTGTAAATATTCATTTTAATATCTTTCTCTTTTATATTTATATAACTTAAGCATATTATTTATTATAGATTACAAATTATATATTATATTGTATTATAAGTTAATTCAATTGGATATTTACACGTCGATTAGACTTTTAACATTTGAAAACTAAAAATTCTATTGTTTTATTAATTTTACGAAATTAATTATTTAATCTTGGACACTCAAAACTTTGATGGAAGACTTAATTATTTAATCTTGCACACTCAAAACTTTGATGGAAGACGAAATGTTTTTTGATTTTCGAATGTGTTTTTTCAAATCCTATCTAAACTTCTTTTTGTATATTTATTTATTTTGTTTATAAATTTTAATTATAATATTTGTTCCTTTTATATTTTAAATACTATATATTTTTGTATTATACAGTTAAAATAGCCCTCGATACGTTAATAAAAAGGCTGACATGTTCTCGGCCGCTAATGTAGAATCTAGTTGGTCACTATTTTTGTGAATTTAACTTTATTTGATAAAAAGTAAGATTTTCCTTGTTTTACACTTTTGCTCTAACAAAACAAAAAACATAACTAATTAATATGTGTTAGAACAATTTTTACTATAAATAACTAAGAATTTTAGAAAAAAATATATTTTTTATTTTATCAAGAATCTCTAAATTTTTTATATATGAAAATTAACTTTGGTATCAAAGTATCTTTTTGTAAATATTCTCTCCTTATCCAATAAGAAGAATTATTATAACCTTCAAATTTGGCAAGAATAATATATTATATATGAATTTTTCCATAATTTAAAATATTAAAGTAATATTATTTTAATAATTTTACAAATATTTAATGGGAGATGATAAAGTCTTTTCACAATAACCGATCTCTCATTTATTAAGTCGTCACAATGTTTAAAATTCTTCTTAAACTTTTTTTTTAAATGCTCCTAATACTTTATTATTTATTTATTTATTTATATTTAAGATTTTATTTATTTATTATTTATTATTTATTATTTATATTTTGTAAATATTTATTTTAATATTTATTTATTTTTTACATATTTTAAATATATTATATATTATTTTATATATTACAGACTCTAGATTCTAGATTATAAATTATATATTATATATTATATTATATATTAATTGAATTGAGCATTATCAGACCTTTGAAGTTCGAAATTAGAAAAGTTTATTGTTTTATTAAATTTTTAAAAAAAATCTTTAGTCTTTTGAACACTAGATGATAGAAGGATAATAGTTTTGTGATTTCCGACATACTCCAAACGTTTCAAATTCTGTTTAAATTTCTTTTTATATATGCATTTATACTATTTATTTATATTTATTCATTCATTCATGAATTTTAATTTTAATATCTATATTTTTAATATTTTAAATATTATATATATATATATATATATATCATATATTATATATACTACTATATATCATATTGTATTATATTATATATTATATAATATATTATACTACATTATATTATATATAAATGTTGTATTTACACTTTCCAAGTTCAAAATATTAAAATAACATTATTTTAATAATTTTATTAAAATGAATTATTTACCTAAAAAAATTTTCACTCAATCAATTATTGGTATGTACCAAGTCATTACAATGTCTCAAATCCTCTCCTATTTAAACTTCTCTCCGAAGTATTTAGAATGTTTTGTTATTTATATTTAAGATTTTATTTATTTATTTATTTGTAAATATTTATTTTAGTGTCTATTTTTTTTATTTGCATGTATATTCTTCATATGTTTTTAGTATCTCACTTTTAAAACCTTTTTTCACACAAGTTTTGCACTTGGCCTTTTATTTATTCCCTATCTTCAATTAATTAATTTTCTTTTCATTTGTTGTTATGTAATTATGTAATGTAAAATTTTATCCTAACAACTCAAATAATCCAAGAGGCGGTTCTAAGCAAATCCTTTGAGTGTTGGATAATTTGTCTGATTTTTAAAATATCTAGAATTATATGTTAAAACTAGAATCGAATGAAATCTCTAATTCAAACTAGGTTGAAGGATAGACCATTTAAAATGGTTATTACATGGATGGATATGAATAACTTCTATATAGAATTTTCTCAATTCAACTGGTGAAATGTATGAAATCTTAGTTAATCCCTCTACTATCACTCATACTCATATTTCTTCTTATTATAACTTGGCAAAAAAATGACATAACATTACTAATACCCCCTTCGCATGCATAATTACCTTGCATAGGTTATACATGATAAGTCCATAAATTAAATGCGAATTTTCAAGAAGACGTGATATAAATTATATTAGATTAACAAAGGTGAAAGCTTGAGAAACCTAACTACAAGTGTTGAATAAACCAAACATCAAATAACCAAAATTAAAACACCAAATTATATAGTTAATTCCATGAAAGAACTAATTAAGGAGGCAACACTTTAGAAATGATTATGTGCAATCCACAAGAATATTTTACTACATTTGGATGTCATCCAAAAACAATTGCATACACACATTAAATTGTCTTAACACTATTATGAATCAAAACCATTTGAATAGATAAAAGATTTGCTAGATTCTTAGAATATAAAATTCATCATATGAAGCATTCCCTTACGCTTTAACAAAAAACAAATGGAACCAATCCACCTTAAAATTTATATGCTTTCAAAATTCGCAAAAACTTGAGGTTTAAATTAAGAGCAGATGTTAATAACAACTACATTAGTCAAAATCACTCAAGGTAAACAACCAGAGGATCACAAATACGAATAAATTATTACAGTGTTGTACTTATACATTAGGGAAAAGACATGGAATTAAGTTCCTCTAGACAGATTGCACAGATTTGAACAAAATACCCAGATTATAAGCTATCATGCAATATGATATATACAAGTCTTGAGTCATCCTGAAAAAGGATAAATTCATGAAACGATCTCCTAACTAAATTCCAAATAATATGATATGATTTTCACATCAAAAGTAAGAATTTTCATAATAAGAACTAGTGAAGTACCACAAATATGCACAACATCATGTCTTCCTTATAAGATTTACTAAAAGTGTGTATTATTCTACACACACAACTTTATTTGTAATCACAGAATAAAGTGATTAATGATATAGTATATGAGAATCTCTAGCTAATAGCTAGATCTTTGTTTTTCCTATTTACATAATTGATAGGATATGATATGATAATCCACATTAAATCTAATACTTTAACTAAAATGGAAAGTTACATGGAAAATTGGTGTGAGAAAGGGGTCTCTAAAAACATATTCATAAACGAACAATGTGACAACCACACAGTTTATACACACAATCATCATCAATCAGGCATAAGAAGAGTATAGTAATACAAAAAAAAAATGAAAGATGATGGTTGTTATATAAAACTTTACAATTATACCGGGAAAACTCTAAACAAAAATGTTATTTTAGTGGTAGAAATGATTTTTCTTGTTTTTATCTAAATCATGATAGCGATGCCATAACATGTTAAAAGCACTATTTTAGCTCTTATTGAAAAAAAATACTGCTATTAAAGTCCTGTAGTGGTCCAGCGATGCTTCACCGTCTTAATCATCTAAAAATCTTACAAAATTTTACTATTATATAACTTCTTTGAGCATTCCTTAATGCTAGACCACAGCTAAACTATTAAATAGAAATGTTGTTCAACTCATAACCTATTAAAACAAAGAGAAAAAAAAAACTTATAGTGTTCAGTGTTTAAGAAAATTTTGCACTCAATTATCCTAAAAATACATATAATTTCATTCCACCCATCAAGATGAGAAAAATCTAAATTGTCTAACATATTCATATATCTAAGGCTTATTTATAAAGGTAAGGTAATGATACACTTAGCATTTGACTAAAGGAAACTACAATTAAAAAATCATTAATAATAAAAATAGAATATACGCAGATGGTAGTTTCATAATAAACTTGCTTTACAAATATCAAAGAGGAAAAACTTTAAGCAATAAGCTATAAATGTCAGTGTTTACACAAGCAATAATAATATAAATATGCAGGTTTAATCCATTCATGGCCTTAATGCCACTACTAGAATTCATATTCAATTTAGAAAAACTATTATCAACTCAAAATGAACAAAACTAAATACACTTACTAAAAACATAAGCAAAATACTCCATTCTAACAACCAAATCAAGCTATAGGCATACATGAAAATTTACAAACCCCCTTTATAAAGTAACGATAAATCTCTCAATAATATTATAACTACATTTCTTTCTCCATGAAATATTGCCTCTAAATCATCACTTCACAAAATCACACTCAGAACCATAAAACAAGATTTAGTTCCATATTTACTTTTTATTTCACACATAATCAGAACAAACCAAATTTTCCAACCAAACAACCAAAACTCGAAAACATAGCACACAACACACATTTACTATTCATTATTTTTATTTTCAACACAAAATGTCCCAGATATAGCATTCCAGTTCCCCTTAAACATTTAATATAAGGAAATGTTTCACATTAAAACCCAACACATGTCTAATATCATGTTACACAAAAAATATAATTAATCATCCAAAACATATCCTTCAATTTGTAGATCAAACTAGTAGGATTAAAATAGAAAATCATCTTGCTTTAGTCATGAGTGTGCACCCTCCCAACTTTATCAAGATTCTTTTCTTTCTTAATACCTTCATCTTCATGTACAACAATCATTTTATACTCAAACATAACAAAGTTTAGAAAGAAAAAAATCCTCGCTTAACATTCAACTAGACACATTTTAACTACTTCTTAAAACTATATTTTTAAATAAACATTAACAAGCAAAAGAACCACAACAAACCCACTACCCTCTAGTCATCCTAAGAACGAACTACTCTGATACCATAAATGTAACATTCCTAAATTTTACCCTCTAAACGGTAATATGCAGATAATTAATAAATATAATATATACATATCACATTCAAAAGTAGTTCAAAATATAAACCTCTTCATAGGGGTTTTACATTTACAATACAAAACAAAGGTAAAACATGCATAAAAAAAAGTGGATTATGTGTTTCATCAACTCATGAAGAAGTCTCAATACCTGTCAAATTCTTTGTTCAGGTGTAACACATGATCATAGTAAATTTAAAAACAAAAAGAACATATCAAACAAAAGGGTAAGCTAGAGACTTTAAAATGCAAAATAATCTCATATAACACTCAACCATTTTCATTTCTATACATCATTCTACCACAACTCAGGCACTCATCAATCATCTCATACATCACTCTAGCATTTTCATTTCTATACAATAACACATGTTATACATACATCAACTCATATATAAAAACACTTGACTCTACTTCCAAAAGACTCGTGCTTTGAATAGACCCAGAGGTTTGCACCTATCATACTACTCCAAACTGTGAATCCACACAATACCCAAATCAGTGAATCAACAATCATGTATGACATATTTAGTCCACCTGAGTCTGTTATGACCAGTTATATTTCAAACTATAGCCACTCAGTCCAAACCTCCATTGACTCTAGCCACCAAGTAATATTCATCTATGTGATTCCAATATACTAATGGAGTTTAGATACCTTCTTCTAGGTGAATCCCAAGACAATGCACAATCCTAGACATCTCAACACAAGTATCTCTTTTCCTGAAGATACTATATCTCAATAACAAACCATAACATCTCAATATAATGCCATAAATTATTTATAATAAAACTAAAACGCACTATCAAAACAATTCAAGTTTAGTTTAATGACCAATTTCAAATATCCATACAATATCAATCGTCATCCTGTCACATACCATGACTCTATCAACATCAAATTCTCCAATACATCGAAACTATACAAATCAAGTTTAAGAATTTAATTTCAAATAATTCAACCACAGACCCTACAAGAGAAATTTGGAACTGGTGACTACGTCACCCTAACATTTGGGTCATCTACCATAAAGTTCTATTGAAAAATAAAATTATCAATTAATAAAACATGTAACTACCTTCCCTTACCTGTTTAAGAGGAGAATAATCTACAAAAGAATCCAAGAAAACTTGCAAGGATAACTTAACCTACAACATACAATTATGATTAATGATTTAAACCTACCCTAAGGATCCAAAACGAGTAAAGATGATCCTTAATGCCACTAAAACTACATGCAAGAAAGTGCACACAAAGTTTTTTTTTTTTTTTGAATAGGGTGTTAGCACCAGTGGGTTGTTGTGATGATTTGATGAAGCCAACCAAGTGAAGAAGTTCAAGACCATATGATCATATGTGGAATGCATGAAGATTTCATGAAGATTAAAGAGCTTGGTCTAAAACCTAGGATTGTGTATTGTGGGGTAAGTTTGAGTTCAAATTGGTGATGCATGCGGTCTTAATCAAGGATAAGCTCCATAAGTATTTTTTGAATTAAAAAAAGATTTGAGAAGTCATTAAAATCAGAAATTACATTTTGATTAACTATTTTAAGTAAATCTAGAAAAACAATCGACTGTTTGCCAAAACAATCGATTGAATTTTTAAGACAGTTGTCCATAAATATTTGGCGCGGTTTTTGAAAACATTATTGAAAATCATTCTAAACATTTTTTTGAGCAAGAACATTGTGTTTTCCAAGAGAGAAAAAGCGCCTTCATGTCTAGTGATCAAGATCAATCAATCATTTTCATCAAGAATTGTTTCTCGAACACTGGAGCTTTGAGCTGACTGAGACAGTTTCATCACTGATCTGATCATCAGACTAAGCCTTCTATACCATTTCTTTATTACTTTTGTAATCTGTTGTATAGAAGTGCTAGCTTTGCTGAGTCTGTGATAATTCTTTTAATGTATTGAAGTTTATTATGTTGTGAGTTACCTGGGTTGGTAATTTTGTTTGTACAGTGAGTTCTGTACAGGTTGTAACTTGTTGAGGGGATTAGCAAGGGGTTTTCTGGAATATACAATGGAGTCTGTATAGTTCTGGGTTCTGTTGTAGGTTCAGCAGATTGTGTTCTGTGGGGAGCAGTGTTTACTTGCAGGTAGCAAGTGGTTGTTTTTCTGTAAATTGATCTAGTTTGATCTTTTTATAGTGGAAATCCTTACTGTGGAGTAAGGGATTGGACGTAGCCCTTGTGGAAGGGTGAACCAGGATAAATCTGTTGTGTCCTGAATCTCTCTTGCTCTCTCTTGACTGTTCTTGTTAAATCTTGTTGTGTTTCTTGAATTTTCAGAATCGGCTGAATCTTGCTAATTGAATAATTTCATCAACTTTCTGAAAACATTTTTAGTAACTTCTAAAAACATATAATTGACATTCTTAATTATATAGAAATAATAAATTCTTTTCCAAATGCATATAGAGCATATAAAATAATGTTAACAATTTCAGTATCAATTGTTTCAGCTGAAAGAAGTTTTTCAAAACTTAAACTAATAAAATCTTATTTAAGATCAACAATGTCTCAACAAATATTAAACGGATTAACTTTATTATTTATTGAATAAAATTTTTTAAATAAAATTAATTATGATAATTTAATAGATAATTTTGCATTACAAAAAGTTCAAAAATAAATTTTAAATAAAAATATCATAATTTTAATTATTTTATTAATTTAAAAAATATCTTCTTTTTAATTTGCTTTAAGCCTTCTAAAACCTTTAGCCCTACTAGTTAGGACAACATGTTAAGGAAATAAAATCAAACCAGTGTTACAATAAAGCTATCAAATTTCAAATTTCATTGTAACCGACAAGAAAGAATAAAGAAGTAATATTCAGAATCAATTTAAAATAATTGTTTTGTAATCTACGTACGAAATATATATAGGGTAAATAATATGAATAAGAATAACATTCAGTTTTTACATGTAATCATAATCCAAAACAATGTTCACGAAGATAAGATGGTGTCCATATTGCTTAACTTTACACAACCTTCTGTGTGCTTATTTCTTTCTAAATTGAACTTGGAAAGAATGATAGCTCATTCTTGTTCAAAATCATGTCAAGCTCAGAACACGTGAATAATATTTGTTCCAAAATTTAGCAGAAATGTGCCATATGCAAAAGCGTGCTTTGTGAATGGCCTTTCAAGAGCAATTGCTTGGGCCATCTGTGGATCTTGTTCTGTAATGATTATGGATGGAGGCTTAATTAAAGTTTGTACGAAGAAAAAACGCTACATGAGATTACTTATTAAAAAGTGAAATTTGTTTCCAAATTTAAGAAAAAAAAAAGGACGTATACTTATGTAATAGAAAATATATTATTAAAACAAAAGAATATATCTAAACAAAATAGAAGGAGACAATCAAATTTACAACTTATTGCCCATATAGCATCATGTTTTAAAAAAATCTGTTGCAGAATAATTTAAATGATTTTCTACAGTAGAAGAATATATATATATATATTTCAAATAAACCATTTTTATGAATATAATTAAGAAATTACATTACCTCTTTATCTCTTAACAGCAACTGGATTGATGGAAGAGTTTGGTTGCCGGGAGAATTTTTTTTGAAGGCATAAATACAGTTTTATTTACTGCTCAAAATCTTTCCTTATAAAGTTTAATTGCATATTTAGTTTCTCAATTTAAAATTAAACAATTTTAATTTAGTGCTCATCTATAATCCAAATTCTAACAGAAAGATGTTAATATATACCTTTTTGTGATAAATTTGTTAATTATTTATTAACTTAATATATTAATAGCCATGTTTAATAATAAATTTAACATAAGTTATTCCTAAAAAAGTGGACTAGTAATTATATTATATATTTTAATATATGAAAATACTTAATTTTAGAAAATTAGAGGATTAAATGAGTTATTAAAACCTTATAAAGATTTGGACTATTTGCCAACCAAGTGCAAGGACTCTGCCAGTGATCAATCACCTAGGTCAGCAAGATGTCCTGTAGGTCTTATTACTTAGTTTAAGTTCAAAGTTATCTCTCTGACAATACAACATCTTTCTGTAAGTCTTTCTCTTCATTGCTTATCTTGGGGTCAAAGTTATTTCTCTGACAACAAAGTATCTTTTCGTTACGTCTTCTTCCCACTCTGAGAAAAAGAGGTTATAATGATTACAAAACATTTAATATTGAGTGTCTCAACATTTTTTCTCTGACAAAAAGTAAGAAAATCATTATTACACAGATACTGTTATATATAGCAAAGAGTCAAAGGAGAAAAAGATACATCTAGTCCAATATATTATGAATCTATGATATTTAATAACAAAACTGACTTTAACATCAAAGTATCTTTTGTATTTGTACCTCTTCTCTTATAGCAGGGATTGAAGATTACAAACTAAAAAACTTTTAAAATTGAAAAATGCTAGTTTGACACCACTATTCACTTATACTCTTATTTGACACTATATTTTATTAATAAAATATTATATATGAATAAAATAATAATATATATTAATGTTAAATAGTGTCAAAGATGAATAGTAGTATCAAAATATCATCATTCGTTAAAATTGATATTTAAAAAGAATTATTTCCATCTTAAAAAGATCAATATTAAAATTACAAATTGATAAAACCATGTATACTAAAATGAATTTTAATATTTTTCTATTAATAACATAAAGTGACTTTAGAATTTAGAAAATTGAAAAAGTTCTATTATACGAGTACCGGAACAGGATATGAAGAGTTCTCTAGTTTTGGTTATATAAAAGTGTGAGAAGATTAGAGAAGAAAGAATAACGGTAAGTTATTAAAAGCTAGAATATTGATTTGAGTTTTTCACTATATTTTAATTAATATGTTAATCTCGGTAAACCAAATTATAATCGACTTTTCGACATGACTTATTTTATATCACAAATTCAGGTTTAAAGAGATTGAATAGTCATTATAAATGGTCAATAGATCTAGTAAATAATATTAATGTAGGTTCTTTTGTGATTTTTTTTAAACCAAAAAAACAAACATGAACAGATTTAATTAAGGTAAATAATGTGGAAGTATGGAAAGGATACAGATGGTGGTGGGTACAACTGTCATTATGAACATGGTCATTTTAAGCCCTATTCCCACAGGGCACTTTTTCAACCATTTTCTACCGAGAACTGAGAAAAGTCACTGTTTCTTGTCTTGTCATTTAGCACTTAGCACGGAGAGAGAGAGGGAGAGAAGGTGCCAGCAAGACAACAATTCATAAAGAACCATTTGGTTAGGGTTTTTAGGGTTTTCGGGACATGGGCTCTTAGTAAACAACAATGCAAAAAGGAAAGTTGCGATCTTGATTCCATTATCCTTCATTATTTTATGCTTATACCCATTTTATTTTCTCATTTTTTGCCAAATTGTTTCAATGTTATATTCACGTCCGGATTAATATTGTTATTATTACTGGAGTTGTATTCATAAATAATAAAAAATATGATACAAAATCATAAAATATAATCTTTTTCTATATTATTATTATTATTGGTAGTAAAATAGTTTAGTTTGTTTAATATACACACACATTATTTAAAAATATGTTAGAGCCTAAGGGTTTCTCTCTGATGTTAAAAAATATGTTAATCTATCATCTCGAATAAGTAAAATAGGATTATTTTTAATTTGTGAGTTTGTAGACTCTGTAATCAAAAGTGTAGTGATTTTAATTATTTATATTTACATAAAGTTATATAGCTATTTTGTATAATAGTAATCTGTATTATAAATCTATTATTTTATGAGATTTTTCTTTTAAATTACATTTTCTTGTATTTTAAGACTTTATTTATGGGATTTAAGTCAAATTCTACTTACTTAATGGAAAGTTTAATTCTAATTGTGTGAATATAATTTTGGTTAATTGCTTTTGTTATAAGAAATTACTCAGGAAATATTTTGAAGCAAAAAAATATAGATAATAAAAATAAAATTAAATAGGTAACAGCAAGCTAAATAAACTTTCAATATCAATTTTTTAATAATATCCACGATGAATTTATTCACTTTATAATAATTACGTTAAAAATTGTACTGACATAAATTTGTTTTGTTAACTAATAAAACATTGATTCTTATTATGAATTTATTAATTTTTATAATAATTATTCTAAAAAGCATACTTAACATATTTTTTAATTCTGTAAAATATTTTATAAACATAACATGGAAAATAATTAATTTTTTAATGTATCCATCAAATTGATTGAATTAAATATTTAATAATTAATAGTTTTCTCAAATATAGAATACTAAAATATATTCAAGTAATAATAAATATTTGAAATTTACAAGAAGAATATTAAAATGTTTACATTCCCAACTGTTATATTTATTTTTCTAATTTATTATCATTAGTTTTTTTTATTCACATAAAAAAATTTAATTATGCTATTTTTATTTTTACATATTTGGAATGTAATTAATATTCTTCATACTCATGATAAGTATTCTATAAAAATAATCCAAAATAATGTCATATTTTACAGTAATATTGATTACATTTTCTAATATTACTTATAGCAAATGTTATTTTAGTTTTTTAATATAATTTTAATAACAAAGTTATTACTCTCTTTCATGTGCTTAAATATGAAAGCCACAAATATTGGATCCAAATGTGCTTAAATTTCTAAACATCAAGACAAAGGGTAATCTAAAAAACGGAAATTATCTTTTTATTTTCTACAAAACGAATTAATTTTTATTGTAGTTGTTATAAAATATTTTTCTTTCACTTTTAAAATTTTATTAAAATTTTTAAATAATATATATCAACAATTTGGAATGATCATTTAAATGTTTATTCAATACATAGATAAGAAGTTAATTAATATATTATATAGTAAGACTTAAAAATAAAAACTTGCAACATATAGCAGGAAATTAATTAATAAATTGGTAAAACAAATCGAAAAGGCAGAGTAACTTTTTTGTCCGGTGAGGATCGATTTGATATGATAATAATTATTTTTTGCAAGAGTTTGATGAGTTATTTGATGAAGCTTGTCGAGCAATTAAGTGAAGTGTACGACTGAATTGTCTTTAATTGTGGCTACCCTCCCCACCATTCCTCACCTTACCACATCCCTTCTTTCCTTCTCCCTATTCTTTCTTTCTTGGTAACAGTAATATTTGTATCTTCAGCTGCCAGGCGCCGTTTCCTTTTACTCTCTCTTTCTCTCTCTTCCTTTTTCAAAATCCAGTTTTTACTTACTCTCATCATGCCTCCACTGCCTCATCACTCTTCTCCATAACCATCACACACTAACACTACCAAATTCAAAAAATGGTGAGTACATACACTTGTACACATTTGTCTGCTTAAATTTATTCACCTTTCTTTCCCACACCTCTTTTCAACTTAATTCGCTTCACTCTCCTCACGCAAATTCCAATTGCAAAGGGAAAACAATAATCATGGTGGATGTCCTTTCTTCCTCTCGGCCTTCCTTTCTTCTCTTTCATCTTCCGTTTTCTGTTTATTTCCTCAATTTCTTTTAATTCACTTCATTCCTTCATTCATTCACCCGTGCAGTTCGTTTCGTCCTCCTCTCATACTCCCCGATGGCTTCAAGTCCTCCTCACCGAGAAGTTCTACAACGCTTGCATAATTCACGAGGAGGCAAAGAAGAACGAGAAGAACGTCTATTGCTTGGATTGTTGCATCAGTCTCTGCCCTCACTGTTTGTCCCCTCACCGCTCTCATAGACTCTTGCAGGTACTGTTCACCACGTTACACACAAGATGCAAAAAAACATGAAGAAAATGAATTCTTTAACTCTTGCTTACACCCTTTTTGCAGATTAGAAGATATGTGTATCATGATGTTATAAGGCTGGATGACGCTGCAAAATTAATTGACTGCACTTCAGTTCAAGTAGGTTTTTCTCTTTCTTTTTTCCCTTTAATTTTCATATACGGGTTCAGTTCATTCAGCGTAATTGAGAAAAGCTATCAAGTTTTATTCAACCTAAAGTTTGTGTTCTTATAATGAGTTTCAATTAAGCTAAGAAGAGCAATTTGTTGAGTTAGAACTTCAGTATTTTTTTTCTTTACCTATCATGGGTGTGGGTGGAAGGTGCACAAATGGATGGTTTGGTTTGTGAAATGTTTTGAGGTCTATCACTCACCCACATGGTTATTTTCTCTCTCTACAGTCCTACACAACCAACAGTGCAAAAGTGGTATTTTTAAACCAAAGGCCACAGACAAGGAACTTCAGGGGCTCCGGCAATTTCTGCAGCACCTGTGACAGAAGTCTGCAAGACCCATACCACTTCTGCTCCCTTTCTTGCAAGGTCCTCTTTTATCCCTCCTAATTTCGCTCCCTTACCAACGTTATAATTATTGTTCCATAATATATAATCTATTCCTACCTTTTTTTCTGCATATACTTTTTGCTCTCATGGGTCTTCATGGGTCTTTTCTTTTCTCATTCATATACATGTATTGGTTTTTTCACAGATCAATTATCTCGTCAGAACAACGGGTTCTCTCTCCGGTTACCTCTTCGAGTGCAACTACATGCCCTTACCAGAATCTGGGCTCGACGATGGTCTCATGACCCCTGACTCGGTTCTCGAACCGGCCGGTTCGGCCCGAACCTCGTCAGGTTCGGGAGGGTATGGCGGGGTGGATTGCAGGACCACCTTGGCTTGCACCGCCACCACTGAGATTGTGAGGAAGAAGAGAAGCGGCGGATCTGGTTTCCGGCCACCGTGCAGACCGGCGTGTTCGCCTGTTTCGGAAATCTCGTCGGGTCTGATGAACCGGAGGAAAGGGACTCCCCAGAGGGCCCCGCTGTATTGAAGGAGTTGCGAGAGGGTGATATGAAAAGAAAACCATCTCATGAAAGAAAACAACTTTTTGGTATTTTGTTTATGATTATCAATTATTCTAAATATTATTATTATTATGGTGTTTAAATCGAACTTAATAGAGCTTACAGGGAAGAAAAACCTCGTAGTTTTGTAGATTATGACCCTCTGGTTTGTTGGTGGTATGTATCTATGTTGGAACAGTGTAATGATTTATTTTGAGGTTTATTAGTGCAGTGTTAAAGTAGAATATAATGTGATGGTTTGTGTGGGGGTAACGTTGGAGGGGAAGAGGAAATGGAAAATGTGATATTTGGTTGGATTAGGAGAAGTTGGAATAGTAAAAGTTAGAATGGAATGGTGAGGAGGTGCAGATAGAGGTAATTTTTTGGTTTACTTGAATGAGGAAAAAGCAGAGAGCAGGGTTTTTAAGAGGAAGTGGCTATGTGTTGAGTGTGTCCCACACTAATCTTATGGTAATCCCAGAATAGCAAGGATTGGGTTTGTACTGCACCATAATTTGTCCTATTTTTTTCCTTCTCGTTTCTGCTTCCTAGTGCAGCGTCGTGACAAAATTCAAAGACAGTGGTCTTTAATTTATTGCTATTTGTCCCTATCCCATTGCGCTGCATTTGAGGTGTCCTATGGGAAACTTGCAACTTCTTTAATCAACTCCCAACCATTCGAATCATATACATTAAATGGTGGGGTTTTTTATATGTTTACGTCACCTTAAATATCCTCAGTTTGAGGAAAATAAATGACTCAAATGCTATTTCAGTAAATTCATTTTTTTATTTTACTGAAATTATTAATGCAAAAGTAAATTATTAAAAATGTTAGTTTTATTTTCAAATTTTAAAATATATTATATTAGTTTTTATAGAATAGAATTCTGATTAAGACTATTATAGATAATTATTTTCCAGTGGTCCATATATCATTGTATAGTCGTCGTTCTAATTCGAGATGTTATTGTATTCGACTGATGATTGAAGTACTCCTTTTAGAATCCTAATTTTAGATGTTTGAAGCGTTGAAGTCATTAAATGTAAATGCATTTTAAAAACCAATACTCTTTTCTTTCCTGAAATACTTTGCTCGCCTCATGTTTTAAAATGACGTTTAAATCCAATTTATTATTTAATTAATAATGCAGTTTCTTGTGTCATCAGTAGTGTAATATGTATATACTCTATTTTATTTATATTTTAACTTAATTAAAATTGTATATTAATATAATAATAAGTTAATAAATTTAATTATATATTTTATAATTATGTACTTTAAGCAATATTTTCACAAAAGTATAACTTTCTATATTTTTATGTATAAAATTAATTGGTTGTTGACATTTAACATTTTTGTTAAAAAAATCAACATGAATATTTTTAAAAACAAAAGAATACCATATTAATACTTTAAAATCATAAAGATTAAATATTGTGTTAATTATCTATGATAGATTGAATACTTATCAATAGTTATAGTTGATTAGTAGTCCACTCAACCTTAGTAAAGGTAATATAATCTTTTCTTTTCTTATTAATGTTTTTTTGTTTTATTATATAAAATACTAATATTTTATTGTTTAAAATAACTAATATTTCTACATGTTATATATACAAAAATTCATTGAACGTTATATTGACGATTGAAGCACCTCTATAGAACTTCTGACGAACTCCATGTTAATAACATGAATAGTATATGAAGTAACCGTAAACTTCGATGTATTCTCAGAAATACTTCTTAATTTTCTCAGAAATCTTTCGTGTTTCGTATATTCATTTTCCTTTAAAGGTGAATTAGTAATAATATGTGCATGTTTTTTATCTTTCCAAAACTTTTGAAAATGGCAGTATACATTTTTAGCATTTGCTATAAAAAGACCAAAAACGAGATGAGCACGTGGTTAAACAAAACTAAAGGCAATTATACTAAATATTATATGGATAATAGAAGAATTAATGGATGATAATTGATAAGTGTAATTTGGTTATAGCAATGGTTGCAATGGAAAAGTAAGAGAATATATGGCACCAAATAGGAGAAAGTCTGAAAATGTCTTAATTGCGGGTTGGCAAGTGGAGTCCATTTGACCCACCTTACCTGAGCAAAGGTCACAGCTACTTGTCCTTTTCATGTTCTGGGTAAAAGGGTGACTCTTCATGTATCATATCCCATTGGATATCATATTGGCCTAAAAGCATAAAATGACATAACATCTAAGAACCCTTTATTTAACGTCTTGCATTTCTAGCAACAACTTCGGTTCAATACCCCAAAACCCCTTCCTCGTTATCACATCACTATAAACAATAAAATATATATCTTTTCGGATTCATTTTCCTTTCCTGTCCTACACTACAAGGCTTTATATCAGTTCATTCACTTTTGTCTTATAGTTTCTAATTTTGTCTCTTTCAGCTCAAACTAAGCCCTGATATCCACAATGTCTATCTTTTGGGTTGCTGTTGAGCTGTGGTCTTGGCAATATTCAACTTTCTTAACTATTAATGTATTATTGCTTTTTGGGTGTGTGTGTAATTTGTATTTGTTTCTCCGTTTTCTGTTTGACTGAAATCAGTGAAGTGCTTTCTGGGACGGACAAATTATTATATAGGTGGACATGCACATTCGTTGCCAGTATGAAGAAGTTAGGTTTAAATAATAACAAAAAATTTCCTTGTGCTTTTCACCCTTTGAACTTTGATTCGTAAAAGCGAATTCATGAGGTATTACTGAATACATTAATATTTGATTATCTTGATATCTCTTATAGAGAGGTTTCAGTCCTTATATTTATTCTCATTTGGGTGTAAATTTCTATAGTTTTTAATTCTTTTACTCAGATATAAAGATATATTTTCTATGAACGGTTGATTTATATATACGGTTTTCTGTTAGGATTTCTGTTAGGATTTTAGTTTTCCCCCGAGTTTGGAAATATAAGAATTATAATTTTGTGTAAGGACCGATACTCGAATATTAAAAAATACAAGAAATTTAAACTAAAACCATATGCATTTATAAGATGTATCTTTAATTTTTCATTCACTTAATTTTATTATATGGTTATGCGATTGTTAGATTAAACTTTGTAATATCTCTTTCTGATTTGGTGCTATAGGATAGGCTGTTTCAACCAATGCATAATTCGTATATAATGACCGATGTAACAGATACTGATAATAATGAAAAGAATTTATATGTATCGGCTCACCAAGTACTCTTCCACACGCTTTCATTCAGAGTGGCTTAAAGTTCAAGCAGGTAAAGCAACCGCTTTAGTTCTCAAAGACTTCGAAAAAATTTAATATACTTTAAGCTTCAAAGTCATAAAGACCTCAAAAATATTTAATATGTTCAAGGCCTCAAAGACCTTATAAAATAAAAAATATTTAATTTTAAAATTATACTAACAATTTTAATTAAAAATTTAAATATTTTAACTGACTTTAAGTTTACATTGGTGCTATAAATATTATTTAATGATTTTAAATTTATAATGGTACTATAAATACTATTTAACAAATAATATTCTTGAAACTTTCTTATAATAAATTAATAATATTTTAAAAAAAAATTGAACAGCTAAGGAATCTTTCTCCAACTTGAGCAGTAGATTAATTGAGGAAAAGTTAGTGTTCAGCTCTTTTTGAGTGCATCAATATTAGATAAAAATAATATAAGATTGATCAATTGATCCTAATCTTTTTTTTTATCTTTTATTATTATTTAATTAATCTTAAAATAATTTGTGCATATTCAAGGAAGAAAATTTAGAAGTTATAAATTATATTTAAAGACATACCAAAGGACAGTATCCAAAGATAATGTATAATAGGAGACTTGAGACTTTACCATCAAGTTTTTTGTCTTAACAATCAGGTTTTATCTTTTTAACTTCAACTTATTTTATATATATTATAATTTTTAATTTTATTTAAAAATATACAAATATGGCAACTAGAAAATTTGAATCAGGTTATTCAAAACTTTAAAAAAAAAAGAGTTAAACTTTTTGTTTAATCACAAAAAGGGGCTATGGATAAATTTATAAAAATAAAAAAATGAATTAGAAAATACAGGTGAGTCTTCTTTGAATGAAAAGTATTTCAAACATGATAATTTGTTTGATCTTAATGGCTTAGATTTATTTTCAGAATTAAATATCTTAAAGAAGATTATAGGATTGGAAAATGATAAACCAATTGACATTCTTAATTATATAAAAAGAATAAAAATATTCTTTTCCAAGTGTATATATAAAATAATGTTAACAATTTTAGTATCACTTGCTTCAGCTGAAAAGAGTCTTTCAAAACTTAAAAACTAATAAAATATTATTTAAGATCAACAATATCTCAACAAAGATTAAACAGATTAACTTTATTGTCTATTGAAAAATATTTTTAAATAAAATTAATTATGATAATTATAATAGATAATTTTGTATCACAAAAAGGTTGAAAAATAAATTTTAGATAAAAATATCATAATTTTAATTATTTTATTAATTTGAAAAATGTCTAATTTTTTATTCGCTTTAGGCTTCTTAAAGCCTTGAGCCGCCACTACACGCCTCCACAAGATCAATACATCTTACTCAACGATAATCATTAAAGGCGTGACATCAACAAGATAACCACAGACAATCATCAAAAGAGACACTATATACAGTAGTTTATATAATATACTAGTAAGTTGGGCCTCCAACCCATTTACTTGATGACCCATCCAAACCCTATAAAAGGGAAGGTAACCCTAAGAAATAAGGTATTGTCACTTTTATCCTACTCACCCTGTATTTTTCGGACTCTTATTGACTTGAGCGTCAGAGTGTATACAAAACCCCCTCCTGGAATTGTGAATATTTGGAGAACTCAGAGTGGATGATGAGACTTTCTGGACTAGCATAGGCGACTGAATAGTATCTGGGAATCAGAGTTAAAGGGAGATTACAAAGATATTGTTATTGTTGGAACTAACCGATTTCTTACAAAAACAAATTTTATATTTAAATAATAAAATATAAAACATATTTTTTATAAGATGGGGAAAATATAAGTCTATTTTCCTTTTGATAAGTTTTTGTTTAAATATACACAAATATGGATATTTTGTTTGATAAATTCATGTTTAGATAAACAATAAATGTACATATTGTTAATTTATTTTGCTGTTGATAGCAAGTATAGCAAATAATAAATAAATTATTTTTTTCAAAAATTTGTGTAATATATAAGAATAGTTAAATTATAATAAAATTGTATTTAAGAACAATTCTATGATTTAGTTTCATATGTAAAAAAATAAAATAATATTTAATACGAAAAAGAATTACTGTTACTTTATCAAATTTTATCCCGCTTTACTTGGACTCACACCGACTTGAGGAAGCGGATGCAGCAATCCCTTCCGGGATCGTGTGAGGAAAGACCTGAAGGGGAGTTATCAAGGCAGCTGAGAATTCTGAAGATACTGTTGTTGTTTGTGGAAGCCGACGGGCCGTCCTCATCACCTTCAGTCCTGCCAGTAGATCCTTCTTCATTTCCACTTTTAACTGCTGAACTTCTCTTTCTAAAAGGGAAACCTCAACTTCATTATCCATCAAAATTTATTCCGCTAATTCAATTTCTATTTCGGACAAGATTACTTCTTTCTTCAGTTGCTCAATGAATATAAAGTTCTTGACAAAATACTACTCCATATTAATGATATTACATGACATACTTTTTAGTTTAAAAGCATAGATAAGCGACTCAGTTTCGGGCATACCAATCTGCCATAAATAAATGAGCTTGAGAATGAATGGCCTTAACTTTCTGTTTCAGTAGTGTCTCTTGATCTCAAAGGAATGTAACAATGTCGATATTACTCACATCCATTTCCCTCATCAACTTATCAAGTTGGATCCCATTTCATTAGACCTTTGCAACATCATCTCCTCCTGAAGCTATAGGTCTGATACTTTTAGCAAACGTGTTCAGCTTGATGGTGATCTCTCCCGCTTAAACGTCTTTATTAGTTACGCGATCAAAACCATTATTGATGTCAGCTAGCATTTTCCCTTTCAAAACTCTGTACATATCAAGCTCTTTCTTTGTCCTATAATTATGTTCTTCCAAATCACTTATGACAGAGTTTGATTCATACAAGCCATGTGAAAGCAAACCATTTTCTGCATGCATCCCTAATACTGTTTCCAGTAAAATACCCATGTGATAGATGTAGCACAGACATAGCACAATCTTTAAAAACTATTTCAGACCATATCTTCTCAAGCCATGGCTGTATCAATTTAGTGGAATATAGACATTGAGACCTATTGCTGCCTTTTTTGAGCATCTAAGTTTGAATTTATCAAATTTGTTAGCTTGAAGGTGCATACATTAACAGAACTGTTCTGGTTTATGCAAGTTACTTTTGAGTTTGTACCTCCATATAGCTTGTATTCTGTTTGCTGCAAGATAAAAACGTAAACCTTTGGCTTGAGCATATTTTAGTAGATTGTCTTTGCCGAGAGGGCCCATTTATGTTGGAGATTATTGTTTGAAATAACCTGGATAAACAAGTTGTGACTGTAATTGGTTTACATATTTTGGCTGCAGGGAAAAAGGTGAGAAAGGCTCCAAAAATCCAATGACGTCAGTGCTTGAAGTTTTTTATACTGTCATATTTTTCCTTTCCTTTCCAACCGAATGCTCGTCATTATGGATTATGCCTTAATCAATAAAAGGGATGCAAAAGGATTATAGCATTTGAAAGTTTATCTCAAAATATTAGACTTGATTATCATGCCTGATGGTTTATTAGTTTTCTTATTTTGTGACCTTGTCATGCAAGCACTTTATTATTTTGAGCATGTTAGTTTAGTGACAATAGGAAGACAAAAGATCCTTTTAGTATTTTTTGGAGTAAATTTTGAAGATTGTGGTATATTACAGAGAGAGATAATGCAGTAAAGTGCATGGAATTGGTACTTATTCATTTTGATAATCGAAGGGAATTCTAGTAAACTCGTTAGATTTAGATTGATGGATGGTCGATTGAAATTTGCATGGAATTGGTATTTATTCATTTTGATAATTGCATCAGTTACTATATAACTAGATTTAGTTGTGAAAAAACCGATTTACTCAATATTGTATGGATAGAGCCATAGAGTGTGAACTGTACAAATTAATAATAACTTTGATGAAATGAATCAAAAATGAAAAGAAGAAGGCTCCGGTGTATAGAGAGGACCTGGCCATTTCTAAAAAAAATCATAGAAACGAAGGAACCACCAATTCATTATATATGGTTTCAAACTATTAAAAAATAAGGTAAAATAATTTATAAACATTCTGTCTTCCGATAGTAATAAGATAGGATGAAGATATCTGCAGCAAACAAAACTGATTTAAAGAACCACAAACTGATAAAAACTTAGACATTTGTTTTTCACAACAAACTAGAGCTTTTGTTCTCTGTATGGTTATTTGAATTGTTGGATATACTGTTAAATATGGTGATTTCATTGACAAGTGTGTTATATGTGTGTATAGAATGTTACATTAGATTCATTGTTCCGCCAAATTGAAAAAGCAAATTTCATGTGTCTAATACTGTGGTTTACCTGTACCACTTAATGCACCAAAAGATATTTTCTTGTTTGCTTCCACCTTTTGAGTAAACAACACATTGGGATTCTTTCTTGGTCTGTTGCACCTTCTTTTTTGCTCTAATATATGTATTTAGAATTCTGTCTTATGTGATAAATTACGGAATGTGAGAGGCATTATGATGAAGCAATGATTAGAGCGTAGAGAGAATAGATTTGTGATTCATATTTTCAAAAATTTTGTTATATGGGATTGACAAATCTTTGGTTTATCGAACTTTTTAAACATTTCTTACACAACAGAGTTAGAATATGAATACAGATCGGTGTAAAGAAAATAAGAGTGAAAAACTTCTTAACTTATATTTTAATTATGATTTAATTTATTATTTTGGGTTACTATTGTTCTATGACACAAACCGTCTTAATAAGCACTAATTATGATGAAATATGGACTCTTAAAAATGAAAGTGTGAAAATAAAAACTGAATTAATAAGAAGTGAAAACTACATTAACATAATAAGTTTCCCATTCATAAAGTAATAATTACCTATTACAATATGATTAATTCAAGAATATGAATTAACATAAAACTTCCATTTAAAAAATGACATAAAACTATTAAAAATAGTATATTAATGTCATAATGGTTAGAATTAAAATATTGTATGTATCAAACTTCCACTACATTTATGGTTTGGTCCAAAAAGTTACAATGTTATGGAAAAGATTTATTTATCTTTATTTTTTTAATTATTTATCCATCATAAGTGTAGTAAGTAATTATTTTTAGTGCTTTCGTTATTTGTTTTAAATATTCATTAAATTTGTAACAACTTTAAACTTCTTTATCAACATATATCCTAAATATGTTCACAAGTTTACAAATACTTGTAATTTAAGAATATTAGAATATTGATAAGTTTTTTTTTTTTAAATATTCATTAACTCTGCAAATACTTGTACTTCAATATATATATCTTAATACATATATCTTTTACATGATTTTTAGGAAATGCACAAAGTATTTTTATTTTTTTTATTTTTTGCTATTAGAAATCATGTTCATATAATAATGTTAAGTTTTTTACTTCATATATTTTCTTGCATATTTTTTAATCCATTTAGGATTCTCAATAAATAAATAAAAATTACATCATCAAATTATAGAAGGAGTAGGTTTTAAGGTAGAGTTTGTTATTGATGTTGTAGAGAAAGTAGCTTTTAAGGAAAAGTTTACATTATGATTCTTCTTATTTATTTAACTTCCTGAAAATTGATCCATTTTAAGTAGTGGTGCACTTTTTTAACTTTTTATATGTTGAAATAAATCATTGAATGCTTATTTAAGTCACAACTTAAGGATATTTTATACATTACTAGAATTATAT
>Ga0209489_101268_pt1 | contig 51602 bp, 19 predicted proteins | sample SiratrowhiteBW_FD_187527 | JGI IMG/M metagenome (GOLD analysis project Ga0209489, IMG submission 187527) | Root nodule microbial communities of legume samples collected from California, USA - Siratro white BW (SPAdes) (version 2) | ecosystem: Host-associated > Plants > Roots > Nodule | place...
TATATATATATATATATATATATATATGATGAAATGAGTTTCATGACGATTTGTTCAGTTTTCGTCCATTTACCGTTATATAACGTGTGTTTGTTTTTTAATTGTTATAATTATATGTAATACTAAAAGAGATTCTCTTGTAAAGAGTGGTGAAAATAAATTATTTTTAAATGAGTAACTAATTTTTATATAAGATGTTTTATAATATATATATATATATAAAATTTTATTTTAAGGATTTTTGAGGTATATGGCTGTATAGTAAATGAATAGAAAGATAAATGATGAATAAAAAATTATTTTATTATTTATATTTTATGGATTAGGTCACTCGTAAATATAAGGTTACCATTCAGTAATCTTTTGAAGCAAGAAACATACAGAATCAGATATGATTAAGATATAATATTCAAGAAATAATTTATTTTCTTTACCGAATCATAAACTAAACTAGTTTTTTTTTTCTTCATTCGGTAGAAAGATTAAATTGGCATTCTCATATATTAAAAATCTCATTAACTAATTACCCGTTTTATAGTTAATTTTTATAGCCACTAGTTTACTTCAGTATGGGTAATTTATACAATATATCCTAAATTTAAACTTTGTTGTCGTCACCGGATATACAAAATAATTAAGTTTCTAAATGAACACACATAAAAATAAGCAAACAATTACAAATATTCACTGATAGAATATATCAACGGTTGTTTAATTTTTTTTAAAAAACATAAAATTATATTCAAAGAATTTAAACTAGACTATAATATATTTAAAAATTGAGTAAACTTTTGTAATGGCACTACAAAGTAAATTCTTAGAAAAGAAAGAGTGAATAAAATGCAATGCCCATAAGTGACATAACTGTGACCTATCTAAGTTATCGTCCCTGACCCTGGCCCCAACATGCACGTTCCATTCATTCATTTTCTGCTGCAACCACATCTCAGAGTCCCTAGAAATTAGAATCCAATGACACCTTCTATTGTGTGGTCTCATTGGAACATTATATTATATATCCTAATTAACATGACAAAGAAAAAAATGGAAGACCTTTCTAACCATGCCTTCTTCACATTAAATTTAATTCATGACAGTAGATGACAACACATGCAATTGGGAATAGTTAGTATATTATATGTAGATTCATAAAATATGTCATATATGATGTGAAGAGGAAAATGGAATGAATGAAAAGATACCTCCAAGTCTCTTGGCAATAAATTTAATTCATGATATCAAACCAAATTTAAAAATTAAATAATTTATCGTTTGTTATGTGACAAAATTAATATATATATGTATATATACTGATTCCCAAAGGCTATAAAGTGTGAATAAAAAGAGAATTGTACTGGTAGGTCAGTAGGGTTGGTTCGAGTAAGACAAGAAATGGGTAGAAGGTTGAATAAAAACAAATGGCTTAACATTAATGGTATGATATTTCAAACAAATGCATACAAGTTGATTTTGGTAATCAATTAATAATAGCAATTAAGCTGTCAAGTTAGTAGCAGCTCTCTTTATGCCCTCCCAATTTTTTATTAAAATTTACTAATAATTAAATTTGTGAATAAATATTATATCAGAAAAACTAAGATGCTAACAATAATAATAATAATAATAATAATATTATTATTATTATTATTATTATTTATGTTGTGTTACATGGTAAGTATAGAAGCGTGAAACATGAGATGATTGGTCTGAAATAGTATAGGTGATCATGATCTGGTGCGATTGACCCACACAGGTAACCCTACTCTGCTATCTTTGCTAGCTTCCTCTTTGTTACTGATTGAACCTAATCTATCTCCACGCACCCTTATTGGAGCGTGCGTGCATGAATGCTTCACCATTTCAATCATTGCTTTGCCATTTTAATTACCCTCACAACTCTCATGGTCACATCACCCAAGCAAAGTCCTTTTGCCTTTTGCTCTTCCAAAATATACTGAAGATTCAAGTCCTTTCATATCTTCTTTTTACCACCCTATATCTCTTCATTCAAAATTTATTTTTTATTCCTAAAAGTAACATTTTTCATAGAAGGAAATATGTTATTGATATAAAGTTTTAGATGATCAGAAATTATTATTGAAATTAAGTGTTTTATTTATCATTCATTTGAAATTATTGTGGGATAAATGTGTTAACATCTATCTGTTTGTGAAGAAAAACATACATACAATGATCCAACACTGCAAATGCAACGGAAGTCAACAAAACAACAATTAAAACACACCCTGAGAGGGACGGATAGATAGATTGAGAGAAACCCTTTAACTCTTGCTTTTACTACTCAGCAACAGAAGGTGGCCCTCCATGTATATTTCTAGTTTTTGTACCTTTCCTTCTTCCATTACTATCTTCTCTTCTTCTCTTTCAAACATAAATAAGTGAGGTGGTTCTGTGTTTTTCTAATAGGATCTATGAGGCCAAAGCCCATCTCAATCAACCCTTTATTCTCTCTTAAAACCTTCAATTTTCTTTAGTCTTTCTGTGCAATATTGCTGTCCTTATTCTTGAAGAATTGATGTCTGGTTTGTATAATCAGATTTCCTCACCCTCAACGGCAAGGGCCAGTTCTCCAAACATAAACATGAGAAGCAGTTTTGATGTTGAAAGGTATATAAATTGAGGGGTGATTCTTCTTCTGTTGTTTTTCTGAAAATTTTTGATTTTTAGGTACCTATGTTATATGCAAATGAGCTCTTCAATTAACTTCTGGATGCATGTTCTTATTCACGTTTTTATAGTCAGTACTTAACGGAGCTGCTAGCAGAACACCAGAAGCTTGGACCTTTCATGCAAGTCCTACCCTTATGCACCAGGCTCTTAAATCAAGGTTGATTATTCTAAATCTCTGTGTCATATAGTTTTAAATTGAGGTTGTGATTACGGTTTTGTTTCAATCCTTGATATTGTGGGGAATTCGAGACAAAATTTGGATGATGCGGTCTTAATTGCGGTTGCAAATAGTAAATTACCCTGATTTTGAGACCAAAATTGCGATCATAGGCTGTTTCTTAAAACCTTCCAAGGTTTCTGTTGTCGAGAATTTCTCCCTTTTGTTGTTCCATTGATTGCAACTGACCTCTTGTTTCAGGTGAATTTGGCCTAGTCTCTAAAAACCCAGTTTTCTCATTACATGGACTAGTTTTCACTTTCCTTTTGTAACTCCTTCAAATTAGTTACGAACTTTTCACCGGGTTGAAGTATAGAAGGATTTTATTTCAATTTACTTCTTGATACTTAGCTCTGTTATCACTAATAATTGCTAAGGGAATTAGAAGTCTATATCGTTGAAAACAGATTGGTCTCCTATATATGTGATCATAGCAAACTTCAACATGGTTCTATAGAACTCTTATCTGCAAATATATTCACCAAGAAGGAATCGATCGTCTTAGTTGGTGAGTTTCGGATAACATAAAAGCAACGACGATAAAAAAATGTCGAGAGGAAACAAAATCCTTAAATTGTCCCAAAAGACGTGACTCTCCGCAACAATACGTGTCTATAATTATCTCTATTATGTTTCAAACAATGAACAAAATGTTTGGTTGAATTGAAGACACTCCACTATAGTAAAAGAAATAAATTAGGCTCATTCTTTTTAATGATTACAGCAAACTTTAACTGATCAGTTTTACTATTAATGCTTGCTCAAGCATTTTTGTTTTCATAACCATGGTTTGAATTGTATGTGTTTGCTAGTACGGTACTACTCCTTCGTGTTCGTATTTGAAAACTTACATTAGTAAGGTATCTTTCTATGCTCTCATTCTTATATTCAATGTAACTTCATTATCAGAGATTTTAAGGGTTTCTGGAAAGAATGGATTGATGCAGAACCAAGGGTTCAGTGACTATGATAGAGTGCAGTTCGGAAGCCCCAAACCCAACCTTATGCCTTCTTTAGACATACAACCAAATTTTACAGGTTGGAACAGCATGTCACATGAAGTAAGTACTTTAATTTTATGTTCTGTTCTTGTTTTATTGATCATCCTCCGTTACTCTTTTCTGTTTAGTTCCTATTTGTTCTTGCTTCATTGTTAACCTATAAGCTATCGTTGTATTGTAAAGAAAATGTATCTCTAAGCCTATTACAACTTCAGGTACTTAGATTCTTAAATTATCTATTTGTCGCACTGTATAGGTGACAATAGTTACAAATATTATACAAAAACCATTAATTTGTTTTCACCCTTTATCTAAGACTGTAAGCTTTTGGATTCCTTTGTTCATGACAAGGTATTAAATCCTTTGTAACCAAGTGATCATAGTGCCGCATTCTTTTAGTAAAATGTTTAATTTCAGTACAAGGAAGGTGAACCAATGCATTATCTATGCTCTCTCTTGTGTGAGGAGGCATATGTGAGTTCATCTAACAGCTAAAACTTTTGTAGTTGCTAATTTATGACATGAATTTTGTCAATATTTGTGAAATTTGCGTTGGTTCCTTAATCCGTTTCAGTTGAAACAGAGCAGCTAAAACTTAATTTCTTTCCATCGTGTATCACTATCCCTCTTCCATTTTATTTATCCTTTCTTCTTTTTTCTCTTTTCATTCACTGGTCATTTCATTTGCTAAGAGGTTATGTTCAATCTTACATCAGGGGTTAGCTGGAGTTCAGGGACTAAACGTAGATTGGCAAGCAGCATCAGGTGTACCGAGCTCCAACATTGTGAAGAGGATATTGCGCCTGGATATTGCTAATGACAGCTATCCAAATGTAAGAAGAAATGTAGAACATTTTAGTGCATTTTTCTGTGACCTTATGCAGGTTCATACCATGTTCTATTAGTTTTATGGTGTTCTACTCAGAATTGAGTCACTAAGCTTAGCTTAAATTTCAGTTCAATTTTGTTGGACGGCTTCTTGGCCCTAGGGGTAATTCACTGAAGCGAGTGGAGGCTACCACAGGTTGCCGTGTATATATCAGAGGGAAAGGTTCAATAAAAGAACTTGATAAGGTGTCATCTCTTTTAAAGCTTTTCAACTTGCAGCTTCTTGGTTCCTAATCTAATGTCACAGTTGCTTTTCCTTTCAATTTGTTGATACTTTTTCTTTTGTGTTTTTCTTCACTAATATTGTTTTAATTATAACTGTCTACCTTTTTTATAATAAAAAGGAAGAGTTGTTAAGGGGAAGACCGGGCTATGAGCACTTAAATGAGCCGCTGCACATTTTGATTGAGGCTGAATTACCTGTAAATATTGTTGATATAAGGCTGAGGCAAGCACAGGACATCATAGAAGAGCTCCTTAAACCCATGGTATCTCTTTATTGTTCTAACTTTAATGCTGAATTTGGAATTTTACTCAGCAATTAGATATTTTGTCTCTACTTTCCTACCTAGACATTTTTTTATGCAAGGACTTATCAATTATGTCGTATTGTTATCATTTATTGTAGTAGCAACAATTACTCGGATTTATAATTAAGAAAATAATTTTCAGGTCATCTGAAAACTTAATTTCCTTTTGAAAAGTTCTGGTTTTAGTTGTTGTTCTGTTCAGCAAATTCACTTAAGATAATCAATACTCTAAAAGGGTCTTCTTTGCAGCAAAATGTTCAATGAGTCAAGCTGCAACCAAAGTGAGATCAAGGGTAAAGTGTTTGTTGTATAGAAGTACATCTTATTCTCCTCCATTGCATGTGCAGGATGAGTCACAGGACCTCTACAAAAGGCAACAACTAAGAGAACTTGCTATGCTGAATTCCAATTTTAGAGAAGAGAGTCCTCAACTCAGTGGCAGTCCCTCCACATTCACCTCCAATGAAATGAAACGTGCCAAAACAGACCAATAGTGTGTCCACATTGCCAAATGTGTCATTTGATGTAAATTCTGTGAAGCAGCAACAAGAAAACTTCGCAAAAAGATGGAAACAAAACCGGGGTACATATTAAGTCACAATCAATTGCACCAATAGACTTGTAAACTAGGAAAACTTCATTATTATATATTTTGACCGATTGATTAGTATATATATCTGCAATGTCTATAAACACAACTCTGTTGGAACTTACAAACTGATTATCATCATTATTATTATTGTTGGTTCATGATTGCATGGAAAGTAGAGTTGATATGAGAGAGTATGTACTTTTCTGGACACAGTAACAGTGTTTTGTTATCTAAGTCATATATGTTAACGATGATTTGTGTTGTTGGTGGGGCCTCTGAGGTTAATGCAGTAGACATGGACACTGTTGTCTGTAGCTATACTGAGCCAAACTAGTCCTGTTTTGGCTTGACTTATTAACGCATGTCTTTGTAAAGTGGAACTATTCTAGATTTCTACAAGTCCATAGTGGGGCCATCATATCCCTAGCCACCACCAGATTCTTCATCCTTATGCCAAACCACATCTTATTATTATATATTTATTTTGTTTAGACAATATAATACACAAATTTTAATCCTTTTAAATTTTTATTTTAATCTAAATTATATAAATTAACAGGAATACATACTAAAAATATCATCCTATTCTATTGAATTAAGGGCAGTCCACTTAATCATCCTTATTCAAAATCTTTTAAAAGATTGAGTTTAATACCATTGATAATAATTTCTTTATCCAATCATCATATAAAATGAGCCTAAGGTCTGCTTTGTAACTAAATAAGATCAATAATTAAGGTGAGTTGATGTATCATCATTATTTTAGTATACTTTTAGTTGTCCATGACTATGACAGCATTTTCTATTGAATTTGTTCGGTTTTAGTTGTTTCATACACGAAACTGTGATTTTGAAAATAAGAACAATAATTGAATGGAATACCTTCTTTTATAAGTCACTACTGCGATACGCATGGGTGAGATCAATATTTGTGTATTTTTTTTAAGTAACCAAAAACGATAATATATAATTTAATCAAATATTGAATTGATATTAGTATTGAATATTTATTTATTTTTTCTTTATAGTATATTGTATACAAAAGCTAGAACAACAAAAGTAAATTACCTCCAAGCAAAATATTTGTTCTCTATAATTTAAAACAAGCATTCTAATAATAATCTTTTTGAATTAAAATGAAGCTACAAAACTGGTTTTTTTAAATTGATAATTTGTTGAAAATTCAATGAAAAGTAAATTGTTTAACCCAACATGAACTAATAAAGCAAATACTTACAAAATATTTTAATTTATATTTTTTGATAGAGAAGCTAAAAAGACTTATACAATTAAATTATATTAAATTGAAAATGAGGAAAGAAAAGTATGTCACTTGTTCCGGTGTTTTCTAGATGTGTCTTATTGGACTGGACTGGGCAGAGAGAGAAGATCCAATCCAATTCCAAACCCAATACGAGAGCGAACTGAATTTACAAATTAGGTTCATATTTGGTTTCAGATTCACATTGATTGATCTGTGTTGCGTGGTTGTGCGGTAGTTGAGAAGATGGGGAAACAAATTGTGCCTGTGAAATCGGTGATCTACGCTCTCTCCCCTTTCCAGCAGAAGATAATGACGGGTCTCTGGAAGGACCTGCCCACGAAGATTCATCACAAGGTCTCCGAGAATTGGATCAGCGCCACTCTCTTGCTCGGTCCCCTCGTCGGCACCTACACGTAAATCTCTCCCTCTCTTTCTCTCTCTGTGTTAGGGTTTCCTTGTTAAGCCATGATTATGTATTATATGTTTGTCCTTGTGAATTCAATCGAGTAATGATGAACGCTTAAACATTGTTGTTGGTTTTGAACCGGAATTTATCGGTCCCCTCGTCGGCACCTGCACTTAACTCTCTCTTCCTCTCTCTATGTTAGGGTTTCCCTCTTTCTATGTTTTGCCCAATGATTATGTATTATTTGTTTATCGTTGTGAATTCAGTCGAATGTCGATGAACAGTTAAATGTTTTGTTGTTGGTTTTGGACCTGAATTGGTCTCGAACCTTGCTGGAAGAAGGCGTTATTCTTATTTGTTAGGGAAAAAGGAACGAATCTGTTTCTATAAATCCTGAATTAGTAGATGACGTGCTTAAATAAGTTTGGCAAATCTGTTTTGGCATGTTTGATTTTGTATCTGAGCATATCAAATCTGTCCTTGTGTTTGTGTGTGTGGTCAATAAGAGTAAGCGTGTGATGCGATCCTCTCCTGAATTGGTCTTGTATTAGCATATTTTCTTACAATTAATTTCTCTGTATTTTTTTCCTCCATGTTTTTGTTGGTGTCGTTTGGATATTAGTGGCTTTAATTGTTTGAAGCTTTAGTCAATCTTTTAACTGCACCGTAGGGTTGGTGGTGTTGAAATTGGAAGGAGAGGAATAGGATAAACACATAACCTAAAGATTTTTGCGAGTAAAATTTAATTAACCTCAATTTATAATATAATCATGGTTATAATTGTACTAGTCATGAATATAAGGCAAGTGAAACTAGAAGACAGCCCAAACATCCACAAACGCAAATCAAGACTCTATGTGTGCTTTCCCGAGGGTTAAAGATTGTAATAGTCTAGTACTTCTGGGGCTTGGTCCGTACATGTTAGTTGGTAAAAGTAAAAACTAAGTTGGTGCTTCAACAGAGTCAAAATACACTCACCCTTATCTCAATGTAACATCCAGCCACCCACCTACAAGTCAGTGACTTGGATGCAGGGCAGAGAGCCTTGACGGGGCCCTATTCACTACCGGCAACTTAGTCTGATTGTTTCTGCTTTGGAACTCCATTTGGCCAAACATAGTTTTACGCATTAGTCATGTAAACTCAGGCTTGGGGATTTGAAGAAACAATTATTAAATTGAACACACAAATAATATATTGCCTGGATCACCAGCTAAGTTCCCGACAGAACCCCGTGACAAATGTGGTTTGGGAGTAGAGATAGCCCCGAGATTTGCCTAAGACCAGGCACTCTTAAAATGTGGCATAGTACTCCTTCTGGTCCTTAATACAAGACATCATTTAGAAGATATCGATGATCCTTTAAGGCATTTTATAATTTCTAGGAAGCATTTAATATTTTTTTCTCTATTTTGCCGTTATTTATTAAGTGGTGCGTAGTCTTTACCGACTGAAATGTATTTACATCACTCACAATAAGTCAATAACCAACCAACTTACTTTAATCGTTTGCTCAGCCCTGCCACTTAAATGGCAGCGTGTCTAGATTTATGAAAATCTCAGTGATTTGGTAGCTTGCTTGATGTTGGTATAATTTTAATCTGAGTTGGTGGTAAATAATTAAATTGAAGCTCCCACAGGGAAGTGCAATATTATGCAATCTTAACAACACTGGTGCTATATGTTACTATTAGCAATGCAGTTGTGCAATTTTTTTTTTTGTACATCACCTATAACCTATGAAAAAAAAACTGAGAAGGAAAAAAAAAGGTTTTGGGTGGAATGAATAGGTTCATTCCAATTCATCTTATCTTATCATTAATGTATGTCTTTTTATTATTACACTGAATTATATTCCCTTCCCTCAATCTGATGTTACTCTAGGCAACCATTCTGCAATATCTATCTATTAAAAGTTCAACGAAAGATGAGTAAGCAAAATTTAACTAGGATTTTTATTTGGTATTGAACTGAAAATATCCAGTAATTCTATGGAGAGTTGGATTTGAAGCCCAGAAGATCAATGCTGGATTACTTTATTTATAATATAGAAAATTACATTAATCATATTCAAAATTGCTTTAAATACACTTTCTGCTTACAGTACCTTCTCTAATAAGTGTTTAGTGTAATGTTTTTCAAACAATGGTGTAAAGTTAGTGTAATGTAATAGTGGTGACAGATAATGTTTTTAAACAATTAAGGAATGTCAATGTATGGCTAGAATAAGCAAGCAATGTATGAGTGTAATTTGACAAAATTCAAAGAGTAGTTAGTGTAACTTACTCTATAATATATCCTGTCATGAATCTATAAGTTCATCTCATGGTGATAGTTCAAACTTTTGAGTGATTCTGTCATGAATCTCTAAGTGCATCGCATGGTGATAAGTTCAAGCTCTTGAGTGATTCACTTCTCCACTAGCTAAATAGCTTTGATTGACCATCCATCTCTCTGATGCTGGTTAAGTTGTACGTCTAATATGGTTTTGGATGGATGCAGGTATGTTCAGAACTACCTAGAAAAGGAGAAGCTGGCTCACAGGTACTGAGTTTTTGCAAGAGCTGATAGGATAAGCTTCAAGTTTGTCGCCTTGCTCTTGTTTAGGCACCTAATAATGTGACACAAATTTGCTCTTACCCTTTGTCTCGAGTTTTGAGCCTAACTTTCAGTGTTTATTGATGGTCTATTTCATTTTCCTATTCTATATTACTTTATATTTTAAAAGACAATTTACGTGTTTTGTCAATAATGCCACCATTAGTTTGTCGTAATGGACGAGTTAGTTATATATATTTTTTTTAAATTCAAACAAGCATGCTTAAATACTCGCCAATTCTTTATGCTGATAAAGAAATTATCAGCATGAGCTTTTTTATTTTAACTTAATATTTTGCTAGAAAATGGTCATGAAAATGTGATAGCTGGTTGTTCTAGCTCATTACGGGTCAGCATTTGAATGGGTAAAAGATAAAATGATTATTTGATCGATATTTCATTAACAATCAGAAAATATTTAGTAGTTTTAAGAATGATCAAATCCCATATAATGCCGATTGGCATTTTATTTAAAATTGGCGACAATGACAATTTGTTATTGTTTCTCTGACTTCTAAATTATTCAGTGGGCCTAATTTATACGATGCAAATCTGATATGGGACAGTTGTTAGCATTTCATTTTGGGCACTAATGGATATTTATATAATTAAGTGAGGTCTTGAACTGGTTGGTTCTACAATTAATTAACTGACTTTCTATCATTTATTTTTTTTGTCAAATGTGACATGATTGTTATTGATCCTTTACATTGCTTAATTGTTTTTATATATTATTTTATGTTAATATTAAATGATATAATTTTGTGTATAAAATAATTGTGGTTTTTATTAAGGATAAATGAAAAAAAAAAAAAAAACGCAAATCCAAATCCAAGTTTGTTCAACCTACGTTCATTTCGTAGTTTACCAACATTATGTTTGGGTTTTTTTGTGTAATTTTAACTTCCAAGTTTGTTTTACTATTCAATCATATGCATGTTTTGTATTCAATATTGTGTTTAGTATTTTTTTATGTATCTTTATTCAATAATAAAAATCACTTTTTATGATAATCATAAAACTAAGTCGTTTAGTAATAATATATACATGTGAAAACAACTTAATGGAATAAGATAATAACCATGTTACCTCGACATCACTCATTTAACATAATAATTAAAGAGTTGAGACTCAATTGAAAAATATGTAATTTTTGAATATTCAATAGACCAATAAATTTTAATAGGGACTCAATTGAAAATATATAAATTTATAAGAGATTTCAAACTTAATTAAACTTTTTTAAAATCAAGAACATTATTTTCCTATTGATTTTTTTTTATTAAAAAAATAGATTCTCTTCAACACATCACCACCATATTTGAATCATGATCATATTTTAACTAAAAACGAGAGAGAAAAATTAAAATACATTTTAAAAAATAAAAGTCCATTGATGTCTTTGAAATTGTTGAAACTTAACATCTAAAAATCACTCTAAAAAAAGCTTTAGTTTGTAATTATTAATCCATACAATTTTCTGAAACGTACATTGTTATTTTAGAAAAAATAAATAAATTTAAGAATATAGAGAAGAAACAAAACGATGTATCTTCTTAAGTAAAATTGAAAAGGACAAGTGGTAGGAGGTTTAAGTAATTTGTGCAAGGTCGTAGAGTTCCTTGTTGCCATCGTCGTACACTAAAACCCTCAACTTTGACAAAGGGCACAAGACATTAAATTCTTCAGGCTTATTGAAATTAAACTTCTTGAAATAAACGAGAGCACATTGTTATTTTTATCTTTGAAACTACACTAGCCTCCACAGATACGTAGAGTACTAATAGTCTAAATCGTTCAAGAAATTACTTCAATTATGGCTTCCAAAACGAAAAAAGTGTCATCAATTTAATGATAGAATGATAAATTTGATGTCACTTTCTATGATCAAGGGTTTAAATTGATGTAACTTATGATATCTTAAACAAAAAATCTAGTCAACTGAAAAAAATGTTTATTTAAGAGAGAATCAGTTCCTCCTCATTTCGTCATCCGTTGTTAGATTCAAAACCGCAACTTTAAAAAAAGTTGACGTATGTAGGCACAAACCTTCCAATTTTAATAGTTTATTGCAACCACAATTGCAAGGCACCTTGCAGTGCCAACATGGGGCATGCAGCATTCAGCATGCTTGTTCCCGAGTGTCATTGTAAATTGGTCAAATGCCTAAATTTCTCAACCAGCAAGAGCTTGTATAAACAATATCTAAGATGGTTTGTTTTTAGAAATAGAATTTAAGTTTAATTCAACTTTACAAAATTTGTGACCACTAACATTAGTACTACTAGCTGTGTATGTAATTGAATGGATTGGAATTCGAGTACAAGCCCACTACTGGGGAACCATAACCATGATGGGAACTCTTCTAATTCCCTTAGAACAACTTTCATGTCCAAGCTTCCTGATAAAGTCCGTTTAAGCCTAGACCCTGAGTCTTCCTTCCAGTTTGATCATCATTTTTCCAATACCACCCTGTTAACCCAAGGTATATGGGAGTATTAGACTTATATGGTACCATGGCTTAGTGTTTTAAGCATGGATTGAAAACATTCTCTTGCTAGATTCAATGTTGTGGTGATTCTCAATTGGATTAGGGAATGTAATTTTATATCATGTTCATAAAATTAATCATATCAACAATTAGCAAGAAAGCTGTATTTGCATCCAATGATTACTGCTTTGCATTCTGCGTTCGGAAGGAGAAAATCATAAATGTTTTTGTTTACTTGATTGAAGAATTTTGAAGATGCTCAGGATTGTTTCATTTAGGCTGCTTGATTGCTTTACTTTGTCATAGAGCCATGATCTGTGTCCAAAGCATAAAGTTTTCTCTTCTTTGAAGTGATATATTTCTTTATTCACAGGGGAGAAAAAATATTATGAAAGACAATTTGCTACTCTGAAGTCATTTGAAGAAGTTGACTCCATAGTAACATTGGACTGCACTGATGTAGAAGACACTGAAAAACAAGCTCAACATGAACGAGCAATGAAGATTTCTAATTATGCAAATGCGGCTTTATTGGCATTAAAGGTGATATATTAATATGATGTATATATTCATTTATTCATGAAAGTAGTTGTTAAAATTAGTTCAGGTTCCATTAGTTATAAACCTATCTATAATCTGTTATTAGGATTCACTTCATACAAGTGACATTTCATATTGAAGCAGTTACTGACAATTGATTACCTGAACTTCATTTAGTATAAGTTCCTTTAATGTTTGTTGTTTTATCATATACACATCCAGATTTATGTGATTATAAGGAGTGGATCAATAGCTGTTGCAGCATCAACATTGGATTCTCTGCTTGACTTCATGGCTGGTGGCATACTTTGGTTCACCCACCTTGCAATGAAGGATACAAATATGTATAAATACCCAATTGGAAAGTTGAGGGTGCAGCCAGTTGGAATAGTTATCTTTGCAGCAGTCATGGCGACACTTGGTGAGTTGAATTGATTTATCATTTAATGTTTTCATCAACATTTCACTTTCTCTTTTTTCATTGATTTACATATACATCTTTTCATTATACTGGAATCTGAGAACTGAACCTAATTTTGTAAGATATCCTAACAAACATAATAATGTTTCCAGAATCTTAAATGATTTGATATAGTGTTAGACATCCTACATTGACTAAAAATGAAACCTTTTCAATAATTTATAAATCAACATAAACTTTAATTTAATTATAAGGATGAGTTGAGCTTAAAGTCTAACTCATCACATGTAATCCATTTTGATACAGGCTTTCAGGTTCTAATCACAGCTGCACAACAACTAATAGAAAACAGTGCTCCTGAAAAGATGTCTTATGACCAACTAGTATGGTTGTACTCCGTTATGATATTTGCAACATTGGTGAAGCTTGCACTCTGGCTTTATTGTAGAAGCTCAGGAAACAAAATTGTCCGTGCCTATGCAGATGTACGTGTACTTCTCTTTTGATAATAAACTGCTCAATGAATAATGAATGAAATCAAGAGGTTGTTGTAACATCTTACAAATGCCAACTTACAGGATCATCACTTTGATGTTGTAACAAATGTGATTGGATTAGTTGCGGCTGTTCTTGGTGATAAATTTTACTGGTGGATTGACCCGGTTGGTGCTATTCTACTTTCAATTTACACTATTATAAATTGGTCTGGCACTGTGATGGAAAATGCAGGTAAAACTTAGACGTAGTTCTTTTAAGTATTTTTGCTTTGGTGTTGTTCTTTAACCAGAACTGAGTTTTGTTTGCTATCTATATAGTAAAAACTTCTACTAAAGAATTGAAATTTCAATTTTGTTTAAAGATCAGTAAAGGAACTGCAACAAAATTGTCCCTTTTTAATATATAGAAAAGTAAACATGAATGTTATATGTAAAATTATATTTAGTGGAGGTTTTCATTTTGTTAAATTTGCAGTTTCACTAGTTGGACAAGCTGCATCTCCTGAAGTTCTGCAGAAGCTGACATATCTTGTTCTAATGCACTCTCAAATTAAACGCATTGACACTGTCCGCGCTTACACATTTGGCGTTCTATATTTTGTGGAGGTATATACATATAAAGTTAAACTCCAGCAGTGTTAAATATTAGACTGTAACCTTAATACCAACATTGTTATGGGTGGATTTGGATTTGATTTCCTTAAATAAAGTCTTAAATTTGAATCTTGTGTAAGAAAATGTATGACTTGAGTGTAAGAAAATGTATGACTTGAATGAAGGATTATGAACAATGATCAATTACATTTTTTAGTCATTAACAAAATTTATAGATATTATAACTAATAACTTAGTTATTAAAAAGAGATTAGAATCTTAATTTAACTTTGTAAAGATAGATGACTATTGGATGTACCGGAACAAGGTTAAACTAATAACTTAGTTACTAAAAAGAGATTAGAATCTTAATTTAACTTTGTAATGATAGATGATTATTCGGTGTACCAGAACAAGCCCTCCAGTCGAGGACTAAGAGAACTGATTCTCACATACACAATTAATGTTCCAATCTCAAGTCCATTGAAATAGCATCACTAGGTCAATTACTGCATCGTCTGAGGTAGTGTAAGCTTTGGAGTTCGGAGCTTCATTATGGTTTTGTCCTTAAAAGATCTTTATTAGTTTAGAGAAAAAGGTATATATAAATTAATATTAGCCTTGACTCTAAATGATGAATGATATGAAATTATTGAATGTATAGGAACATAAGACATAAAATTTAGTATCATTAAAAAGGTTTCTCTTCAAAGTTCTGAAAGTGCCTTATGCCCTGACAAAGAAAAGATGTTATAACTTCGGTTCTATTGGTTTCAGGTTGACATTGAACTGCCCGAGGATCTACCCTTAAAAGAAGCACATGCCATTGGAGAGAGCCTTCAGATAAAGCTAGAGAAACTTCCAGAAGTTGAGAGGGCATTTGTTCATCTAGACTTCGAATGTGATCACAAGCCGGAACACTCAGTTCTTAGCAAACTTCCGGACACCCAGCCTTAAGTACATTTGAAAACCATGTACAACAAGTGTTAACTTCTTAAGTTTAACCTTCATTTATGATATGAATACAAGGAATAAAAGATCAACATACACTTATATGTTTCTATGAAAATCTCCATAAAACAAGACAAACATATTGTTGACATATTCATTATCTATATCTATACATTAATCAATATAACAAAGACATTAGTACTTCAAAATTCTAAGCTTCTATCATTAAGGGTGTATTCGGATTGAGGAGTGGATTTGAGGAAGTGGATTTGTGATGATTTGAGAGAAAAGTTTAGTTGTTTGAATTAAGTGAAAGATGATAAAATTTGAATAGAAGGTTTATAAAAATTTGTGAATGATGTAATAGATATAATAATATTTTAATATATAAAATTATAAATTTATTTTAATAATTTAAAATAAATATAATTAATTAATTTAATGTAATTAATAATTATTTTAAAAATATATACAAAATTATTAAATTAATAATTATTTTTAACATAAATTTAATTTATTATAAAATATATTTATTAATTAAAATGATTAATTTTTCAAATAAAAAATTAAAAATTAAAATAATTTTAATATTAAATATAAAAATTATTATTATTTTTTATAATAATTTAAATATTTAAATTTATTTTTATTGAATTATATTTATATTTATATTATTATTAATAATTTTATTAATAATATTATAAAATATTAATAATTATATATATATATATATATTTAACGTAATCAATTATATGTATATAATTTACGTATAATCGATTACGTTTTAAGATAATCAATTATTTTTAAAACTTAATCGATTATATATATATATATATTATATATAATCGATTACGTTTTATCGTAGTCGATTATATATTAATATAATAATTTTTATTATAATTATTTATAAAAATATTTTATTAATTATTATAAACTTTTTATTTTATTATAAATTTAAGTATTATATATTTTTAATCATTTATTATTTTAAAAAATAATATATATATTTTTATAATTTTATTAAAAATAAATATTATTAATAATAATAATTTTATATTATATAATTAATTATATTTATTTTATTATTATATATATATATATTTATATTAATATTTAAGTAAATGTAAAATGTTTGAAAAATTATTTCCACCCGTAAATCTTTTGTAGTTGGTGAAGAAAGTTTTTAGAAAAATTTTTATCTTATTTTTTGTATTTTAATAATATTTTATTTCTTGAAAAATTAATTTTCTACCCATTCGATCCGTGACGACAAATCCGCGTTCGGATCTAAACGTATCCTAAGTAATATAAATAATTTAATACATTATTATCTTCTTGTAAAGTGTGTTTGGTAAGACAAACAAAACTTATTAACTTATTTGATTACATTATGGACTAATTTGACCAACCCAACAATATTTGTTAAATACATCAAAGTAGCTTATTTTAGGATCCTTTAGTATAAGTTACTTCAATTAGCTTGTAACTTTATATGAAGAAACTAGTTGACTTATAGCTTATAGCTCGTCACTTGTAACTTAATTTTCTCTTATTAGTGTCACTTGTATTTTAATATATTTTTGTAATGTTTGCAATTTATTTTTATCTATTAATACTTATTTTTAATTTTTTAATTACATATATGGAATGTTTATATTAATCAATGCATTATTTTTAGTTTATGTTGGGTTAGGTTTTAATTGTTTACACTGAAAGAATGTCACAAATAAGTTGTCAAGTAATAACTTCTGCTTAGTGTTAATTTTAAGATTTTCCTATTAGCAAGAGTAGTACTGTGATGAGTCAATGTAGTACCTTAAATAATATCCTCAATGATTTATGCAAGATTCATAAGTAATTATACTCTATTATTTTAGTGACATCTCAATAAGATTTATTCATAATTTTGAGTTATAAGATTATCTTTTAAAAGTAGGTACTAATAAAACTGAGATAACAATAATAAAATATATTAAGATTAAAATTTACCTATTCTATTATTTTGCTCTCTCTAAACCACATATATTTATATATATTCAGTTACTTATTGAAAATTCAAAATCTCAATTGCTTGAATTTTAAAATCCTAAAGATTCTACTTCTTCTTGATTTTTAAATCTTCGTAATAAAACTCTTGTCTTAAGCTCAAAACTTAATAATTTCAAATCTAACTTAACCTTTAAAAATATTAAATAATTGGATTCAAACTGGATTCAAGATTCTTTTCCAAATAGATTAATTATTTAAAGATGAGTGCTTAATTTATCTAAACTTTTTAAAACAAAAACAGACCATTAATAATGAATAAAACAATATAATATATAAATGAAAAGTAGTAGAGAAATGTTGAATAGATTATATTCAATCCCAATACAAAAGAGATTTAAACACCTATAATAACGAGGACATATTAGTTATATAAAAAGAAAGATGAAATAGATAAATGATTAAGATATAATCTTTTACTTTTGAAATCAATCTTTTTTTAGCTCTTGATCACCTCATCGTCTGTGTTTCCTTTTTTTTTTTTTTTGTCATTTAGCCAGGGATCAGTGACCTTTCTCTAAAGTGGATCCATTTTTCCTCAGACAAACCTATACTCTAGGTGTTTGAAGAATGTATTTTGGTTCACGGAAAACAACTACCTTTGCTTGATCAAAGATGGGACGAAGAGTTAAGTTGTGTTCGAGTTAAGTTGTGTTCTTCTCCAATCTCACTCAAACTAATCATGATCCCGTGTGTTCTTACTTCCATTGATAAACTTTTCAGAATTTCCTTTTTTATTTCATTTGTTATAACTTTTCATGTTTTCTAATAATAACTATACATAAAAATTAATATAAATTAGAAGCAATTATAACAAAAATATACAATGATTAGTTTCAAAATATCCTCTTTTAATTATTAAGATGTTATTATTGGCTAAGCTGTTTGTATCACTATTGATTGTAATAGTAAAAGTCTCATATTGGTTGTTACTTAATTAATATATACATTGATGTTACATTACACCTCCATAGAAACGTCATTCAATAAGATTAAGATTGAAAAAAAATAATTTTAATAAGTTTCAACAATTTAGAGTCAAGATGGAATTGTGATGATTTGAATTTAAAATATGAATAGTGTATTGTAAATCTACAAAATATATTGCATTAAGATGTATCTAATGGTAGTAAGGATAGAGAAGACTTATCTATAACATCTACATCCTTATAATCTAAACTCTTAAATGATACTTTGCTTACAGTATTTTAATGGGTTTTTTATCTTTTATAATTTAGAGATAGAATGATTATATTCATTGATTAAGTTGTATGAAACATGTTTTTATATGTATATAATCTTTTATAATTTAATTATTTATTTCTGTCAATTCTTTTTGTTTTTTTTATAGTCTACTGTTAAGCAAACTCGTTATAATTGTTGAACTCTAAAAGTATGTAAACAGTTATCAATAAACATACAATTTGAATACAAAGTTCTCATTACACAATTCTTTGTTTATCATCATGAATTGTATGAATTCATGCAATCCATGCGAGATCCATGGGAAATCTAAGTATCACATACTTTTCATATTTAAAGGAGAAGTTTTGTGCTCTCAGTAATTTTGTCTGAGTCAGAATAAAACTTATTTAGTTATTTATACTTTTCACTATAGTATTTTATTTTATATTTTAAAAAATAATTATATCTTTTGAAATATTTATATTTATATTTTTGTATTTTATTTTATATTATTTAATTATTGATAATTTAAAAAAATAAAGTTTTAATTAACAATACAATAGAAAATTTCAATAAAAAATAAAATAAAGTTTTTTTTGCTGTTGTATACTTTTTTTTATAAAAATAAAAAATATATAATTAAAAATTTAACTGTGATAATAATTATTAAAATAAAATAATGGTCATTAAGTCTATGTTAAACTTATAAAAGAATTACATAAAATAATTATAAAAATAACTGTTATAAAATAATTTAAAATCATTATAACTTTTTTATAATAATAAATCTGCTCATTTAGTTTATATTAATAACAAAAAATTTAAAACATTACGGTAAAGAAATAATTTTCTTTATATATAATTATAAATAATAATAATAATAATATTATTATTATTTTATTAAAGTCTATATGGGCGGTAAGTTCGAAAATCAAATTTTCATCTCTCTACTTCCTTCCTCGCCGAGCAAATTTTGTTGCAGTCGCTCTTCCATTTCTCTTCGTTTCGGTAGCAATCGCTCTCTTTTTTTAACATTTCTTTTTAAGTTTCATTGGGTTTATGGTTATATGTCTTGTGTGCAAAAGTTCGCTTCTGCATGTAAAAAAAACTATCTCTTCCCATTTGTGCTGGACCATTTTAGTGACTATCCTGTTAGAGAAGTTGTTTTAGATTTTTTTTTTTTTTTTTTTTTTTTTTTTTTTTAGAACGAACTCGAAAAACTAAAAAAGCTTTCAAAGCTTTCAACTTGTCTTTTCATAGCTTGTCATTGGTAAACATTTTTCTTTTTCTTCTAATGGGTAATAGTTGGTGACTTGATATTTGATGTGAGTGGTTGCATGTCTCTTGTGTACCAGCAGATGGCAAAGGGTGGCACAACCAACACTTATGAAGAGGCTAGAAAACGAAGACTTGAAGAGAACAAGAAGAGGTTTGAGGTAATCATCATTTTGTTGCAGATGATGTAGTATTAGTGGACATTATTTTTTCTTTGTTTATAAGATCTTAACTTTGTCAGCAGCAGCATACGTACCCTTGTGTAAACATAGATCTTCATGTGGGTTTAGTTGAAATATGCATGCATAAATTTATTTCGTACTTATTTTATGTTATGTTTTGAATTTTGATGACTGATTACCTTTTCCTCTCAAGGATTTGGGAATTTCAAGGATTTCAAAAAGTTTGACTGAGATCACAAGTTCTGCGAAGAAGACGAAGGTAAAGTTGTGTTTTATTTGGTTTCTCTCCTCAAAGAACCTGGATTTAATTTGATTCACTTTTTCTGTCCTGTGTCTGTGCAGCATCATGTTCCTAAACCGAAACCAAATAAGACAAACAGTGAGGTGGAACCTAGGCGATCTTCTCGTGTGCGAAATCCAGTTCCTTCTTACCAGGAAGATGTAAGTAATGTTCTCTTTCAAACTAACATAATTCAGGATAAAACAAGAAGCATGTGAGTCAAGAAAGAATAAAGAATAATTTGGGTTGGACAATGGATTATCTTTAAGTTAGTACCACTGGTTATAATAACTGTTGACAAAATTCACGCACACCCACCAACAGTTGATAGTTGATAATGGGAATACACAAGCACGCGACAAAGAAAATGGTGTTAGACTCATGATTGTGTGGTTTAACAGCATCTTCCTATGTTCATGAAAATATGCCAACAAAATATTCACCATCTCAATAAAATTACAATTTTTGTGAAAACTTAAAAATCTCACCTCTCTCTAGTTGATTCTCAATGCTTGGAGATTGAATTTGATAGGTGAAATTCTTCAACTCTTAACAAATTTTCTTTATGTAGTGGTGGTCTGCTTTTTTTTTTTTTTTTTTCAGAAGTATAAGTTACTCTTTACTTTTTCAAGACTTTTATTTAAATTTACCTCCTCCTCATTCTTTCAAAGGTGAATGTATATTTTGTCAAAGTCAAATATAACTTTCAAGAGCATAGTAATTAACTGATACCCAACAATTCCCCTAGTCTTTTTTATTAGTTAATCCCGTATATATCTATTTATAATGATTAGGTAGGTAATGAATGATCATTCATATTTGTATATTTGATGTTATGTGGCTTAAAAAAATTGACTTTTGTCACTCTGTTTTTGAGGTGTTGGGTCTAGCAGAAATGTGTAGTTGACAGTATGTACATTCTTTCTACCACAGGCGAGCATACACCTTCCAGCTTTGCGGAAGAGGTCAAGATCAAGTTCTTGGGGAAGGTGGTTTACTTACCTAATGACTTTTCTATATTGCTCATCAAATATTAATAACACTGGGATCCTTAGTTACATTGCAAGGCCTTTAGATGAAATCAAAGAAGCTACACAAGAGGAAAGACTCTGTGCTCTGGAGGCTGCGGAGGCACTCCAAATCAATATGAACTCTTCAAATCCCTCATTTATCAAATCAATGGTTCGGTCTCACGTTTATAGCTGCTTTTGGTTGGTAGGTTGTAGTTCAAAAAATCTTTCTTTATGTTATGGCCTTCATTTAACCTCCTGTTTTTTTTATTATATTGTTCATAAAGGTAACACAAGTTAATTTTCCTGCTATATTATTTTTTCTTTATTCTGCTAGGGTCTTCCTTCTAAATTTTGTGAGGAACATCTTCCAAAAACTGTATATGACATGGTTTTAGAAGATGAAAATGGCTTAGAATACGAGGCAGTTTACATTGGCAAAAGAAGTGGACTTAGCGGTGGCTGGAGAGCATTTGCATTGGACCATAAACTGGATGATGGAGATGCTCTTGTTTTTGAATTGATTGAAGCTTCCAGATTTAAGGTAATTTTTGTTAGCACTCTTTTAATTCTATTTTAAAGCCCAAAAATTGTTATGTATGCTCTATCATCATTACTTCAAGAATATCTTAGGTTTTTCTGGAGTAAGCATGAAAGAAACTTGGTATTGTAATTTATGTTAGCACTTTTGTAATTCTATTTTAAAGCCGTAAAATTGTATGTCTGCTCTATCATCATTACTTCAAGAATATCTTATAATCTATTTGCGTTGGTCTTATGTTTTTGTTAGATTTAGTTGTCAATTTCTACAAATAGGAATTGCTGATGTAAATTAGAACAAATTAACACTGTAATCAAATTCTATTATTTGCTTACCTCAATACATCTGCGGACCCACTGTTGGGCTTCCCATTTTATGTAATATTCGTGTGTTCTTCATGCCTAGATCTCTCTATCTCTCGCTTCTTCTTTTTGCTCATGTTTCTGCTGTGGTTGCCGAAATCCTAGAAGCACTCCCTTATCAGTTGGTATCAGTCTTGGTTGATTTTTTATGGTTGATTCAACACGCAACGCTGTTGTCCTTAAGGAAGTGGAAGAAAGTCTTGCACGATTACACTATTATCAATTGATTAAATTTTTCAGAACCTTACACGATGAGTTGTTTCTTGGGTGGGTTAAAGAAAGATATACAATTGTTGCTGCAAATGTTTCAATCCACCCGTGTCTAGAGAGTTTTTTCATTGGCCAGAATGTATGAAGTGGCTAATACTTCTACTACCATGAATTCTTCTTGGTCCTCACCAAGAATAAAGCTATTTTGGGCCCCAAACTAGTGACTTTAGAGAAAATTGAATTACCTAAATATGTTGATAGAAGTAGGACACAACAATTAAGGCCTACTCGAACTCTAACTCTAACACCAAGATTTATGAATGAACGAGGGCCAAAGGGTTACTTTTGTGATGAACCTTATACAGGAGAATATAGTTTTACTCACAAGAAGCTTCAAGTCTATGTTATGGAAATTCAAGAACCTACTTCAAATCAAGAAATTAGTAAAAAAGATCAATCTGATCCACAAATTTCAGTTAGCTCTTCAATAGGGGTGACTGAGTCATTGGTTACTTTAACAAGTACCCTCTACATATCTTGTTGGATAGTTGTAGCACTCATAACTTCTTGTCCATACAAGTTATCGAGAAGTTTGACTGTTTGGTTGAAGAACATGATCTGTTAAGAAACTCACGCTACAAATATAAGAAATAAAGAAAATAAAAATTAACTAGGTTTGACAATTTGTCTACGTCCTCGGGAGTGTTTGAGCAGTTATGTTTTGTTATTAGAAAATCAGTGTTTGGGTTACAATCACAGATGGTTGATATTGATAGCCCTAAACACGATACAATTACTAAAATACCCCCGTACTGGACTGTGGGGACTTCATTTCATTTAGTATTATGAGCCATACCTAAGAAATCTTCACCTTCGCGAATATACACCCCCTTAGAAGATACACAATCCGGAAGTATCAAACACATAATGGGTTAGACTACCATGCTTCTCTAGCAACTATAAACGTTCAACAAGTCCAAACAATGCTTGAACTTGTCTATGGTAACTGGCTTGGTTAACATGTCAGCCGCATTTCCTGTAGTACCAATCTTCTGCAACAGTATCTCACCAAATGCAATCAACACTCTGATATTGTGAAACCTCACATCAATATGCTTTGTTCTAGCATGATATATCTGGTTCTTTGCTAAATAAATAGCATTCTGACTGTCACAATGCAACTGAACTCCACTTTGCTGAATACTCAATTCATTTACTAATCCAATAAGCCACAAAGCTTCTTTTGTAGCCTCAACTACTGCCATGTATTCGGCTTCAGTGGTAGATAAAGCAACAATAGACTGGATGGTTGACTTCTAACATACAAGTCCTCCACTAAGTGTAAAAACATACCAACATACCCTGTTGTCAACCTTCTATTATCCAAATCACCTGCATAATCTAAATCCACATATCCAACAACCAGAGGACCACTTTGTTGATTACCAAACACAATGCTATGCCCCACAGTACCTCTCAAGTACCTGAAAATCCATTTGACTGCCTTCTAATGTTGCCTACTTGGTTTAGACATGTATTTGCTAACTTGACTAACAACATGAGCTAAATCAGGGCGAGTACATACCATCACATACATCAAGCAGCCAACAACACTAGCATAAGGAACCTTTGCCATGCCTGCAACCTCCTTATCTGTCTTAGGGCACTGGTTTGAACTGAGCCTAAAGTGATTTGCTAATGGAGTGCTCATAGGCTTTGCACTGTTTATCTCAAATCTGTCTAGTACCTCTCAACATAAGCTTGCTGAGATAACCATAATTTTCTATCCCTGTGAATGTCCATCCCAAGAATTTTCTTTGCAACACCTAAGTCTTTCATATCAAATTCCTGACTCAATAAAGTTTTCAAACCAATAACATCATGAAAATTCTTCACAACAATCAATATATCATCAACATACAGTAGCAAAAAAATAAAAGATCCATCATCAAGGCTCTTGACATAAACACAACAATCATACACACAACTCTTGTAGCCAATCTGAATCATGTAGGAGTCAAACTGTTTATACCATTGCCTTGGAGTCTGTTTCAATCCATACAAAGATTTCTTTAACCTACAAATCAAATGCTCGTGTCCAAGTTGAGAGAAACCCTCTGGCTACTGCATATAAATCTGTTCCTCTAAATCACCATGCAAGAAAGCAATTTTAATATCTATCTGCTCTAAATGCAAATCTTAACTAGCTATTAATGCAAGTACTTTCTTGATAGAAGTATGTCTAACCACAGGAGAAAAAATCTCATCATAATCTATCTCCTTTTCTTTATGTTTAATAGATACATTCATTTTTCTTTGGCTTGCACAACTTTACCACTTACCCAACTTAACTTTTGGCTGAATTGGTGATTCAATGGAGGAAAAATTGAAAGACATTTGGTCATGTGACTGGTGCAGCTGTTGTCAGGGAGTCAAGTGTTTAGTCCATGTGAATCTTGTGATGCAATAATAAATACCCATCATCATTGTTATATAGTTTTCAATCAATTTTGCTTGTTGCTTAATCCTTTTTTTTTTAATCTTCTTTAGCACAATTGGTCCTTTGATAATGGGAACAAGACTCTAACTTTCATTTTTGTAGAAGAATCTTCATCTTTCTCTTTATTGTTAGAAGATTGAGGACTTTTAAAATTCCTTTCATTATGTTTTGCCTAAAAGACACATCAAATAGCTTCATCATACATGTATACTAATATTCAAATGTCAGAGACCACCCATCATGATAGAGAAACATAAAAAATATGTGTGTATATATATACACACACATCATCAAGTTTAATGTAGCTCATGTACAATAATCATTCATATATTCTCACTACATCATAACTTGCAACATGTTCATGTCTATAAACTAATATTTTCTACATCTCATAATAGAGAGATTTCATCTGTTCCATTCTGTATAGCTATTTTTGTCTCGATATATTTTATCACGATATGGAGTTACCAAAACACACTTTCCATTATGTCAATGGAGGCTTACCGAAAAGATGTACAAATTCTTTGGTAAGTTGGTAAATCTTAGGAGAGCAGCTACTCAACAGCTTGTGTATCTGAGGGAGAAAGAAAAAAAAGGGGTAAGTAACAAGGACTTAATGAGATCATGAAATACAAAGGGGATATAGGAAGGAGAAACAAATATAGCACGAATATTTTTCATTCAAAAAGAATTACAACGATATTTAATGAAGCGGAAAAATAAATGCTTATCATGTTCCCAAACTAATATTTACTTTCTTGAAAACCAAAAAATTAATGCATAAATAAATTTAAAATATAGATAACTAAATATACCACATTATTTCTTATTGTGGTGAACAAATAGTATGCCACTTTATAAATTTGTCGTGGCGAATGAAAAATTGTACGTCATAATTAAAGTTATTCGAAATACTCATTAATAATCAAGGATAACAAATAATGATGTCAAACTAAGTAAATTTAATTCTTCATTTTTGGCTGCTAGTAGAAACTAAAGTTGTCAAAATAACTTAGTCAATGATACTTGCTTCTCATTAAAAACAACTCAAAATCACCACTAGGTAGAATACACTGTCCATAGAAGTAACCACAGTATTTTTTTTTTTTTCAAGGAAATTAGACATTATAAGCAAGATATTGATGGGCTAGATAAAAAACCCAAATTTGAAATCTCTAGGCTTTTTGAGAGAAACACTATAATCTTAATAATTAAAATTCTTATATCTAATACACAATCCACTATTAATATATGAATGCAGTACTACTCACCTAACTTAAAAGATTTACCTCAGAGCTCAAATAGTGATCTCTTAAAAGAGATATGAATTGTTTTCCCTACCTCAAACCACTTTCCCCATGATTATAGAACCACAAGGATATACAAATTCGATGGGATTTCAATATTGTAGAGAAAGGAAAAATAAGGATATTGACATAGGAAGCCATGAGATACCAAGAGAAGCAAGGATGAGAGAAAGCAAGAAAAGAATTCAGATAAACAAGGGAGCTCTAGGGTTGAGAAAAAGAAAATGGGAAAGGGATATACAATAAGGTGAAAGTTATTTTTATTTGTGTATATCTTTTACCACATTTTAATGAAATGGTGCATTACATATTGCATCTTTCATAGCATTGTCAAAATTCAGAGCTTAACCTTTAGTAATTTAGAGGTTTTGTCTAATTCAATTTTTGATCACTTAGGCTTTGTTTGGTTGGGGGAGTGAATTTGAAGAAATGGATTTGAAGAAATTTGAATGGATTGTGTGTGGATGGTAAGGTTGTTTGGATTAATGGATAGATGGTAGGATTTGAAAGGAATGTTTGTGAAAGTTTAGGAATGATTTGATAGATGTTATAGATTTTTTTATATTTTTTTAATTAACATATTTGAAAAATTACTAATTGACCATTGTGGAATAAGATGATACAAGGGGTGTTTCGTAATTTCCAAAGTCATGCTCCACTTACAAGGGTGTTTTGTAATTTCCAACCCACTTACAAGTGGTTCTTCCAAATCTCTTTAGATGAGCTAGGATCCCATCCCGCAAATCTTTGCTAATCTATCCTTCCAACTTAGTTCAACCAAACAGAGTTCATTCACAAGCATCCATCTTCGTCTACAATAGAACCACCCAAATTTGTTCAACCAAACTCAATCTTAATTTGACATCTTTTTTGTAAGTTGAATGAGTAGTTGAATTTGGTAAATTGGACAATTGGAGTATTACATGTTTTTACACCTTTCATAATTTCATCAAACTTAAAAAGTTCACTATTGATCACTTAGAGATTTTGTTTCTATTGATAAATCTTAAACATTAATGATTGTTTTTCTTAACATATCGTGAGACATTATTTCACTTCCCAACTGCAAGTGATTACTCTGTCGAACTCATCATCTCACTTTCTATTTTCAAATTTGTAGAACTTTGAATTTGAACCACAGTCACAAAGACATGCTTTATCCTGTTCCGTCAATCATTTTTATTGATTGAGAAAATGAGTGTATATGCTTCCAAAAACTTGCTTTAATTCCACTCCAAACTTCTTGAGGAGTTTGGTCTTTTACTTCATTTGTCTTCTACTTCATTTTTTAAGACCCGTTAGACTGATAGAACACATCCAAATAGCCCAGACTCAAAGCCACTGATATCTTTATTAATGAGCCTCTCCACATCAAACTTGGTGGAGATCTTGTCTCGGCTTTGTTATTATTAGATGTCTGTAATCAGCTCTTAGATTTTAATTTATAAACATGCCAAGTATATGACAGAACTGAAATGTGTGACAATAAATAACAAGCCTAAATGTTATTGCTACAGATTTATATTGTTAGAGCATTTCCAAATTTAGTTGAAGAAGGAAATATTCATGCAACCAAAGTACCGAAAGCTAGATGTAATCTTGAGTTGGAATCCAAGACTAAAAAGCCAAGACAGGCAGCTGCATATGAAGCTAATGAGAAAGAAGTCAAACCACAGGGTGTAAATTCAACTAAGCAAACTAAAATCTCTAAGAAAAGAACACAGAAGAAATCTATACTTCCGGCTACCGCAGATTCAAAAGGGAAGGTGCAAATGAAAACTGAGAAACCAAAAGTGTCTCTGGAGCTGTCAAACAAGACAAGGAAGTCAAAGGGTATCAATGAAATTGATGACTCGGGTGAGTTTGAGAAGAAAAGTTTTGTTCATGATGCTAATAGGAAGTTAGAAAAGGTTGAACTAGTTGAAGAAGCAAGCAAATGTGTGCTACAGAAAGCTAGAAAAAAAACAGGTCCCAAGCTTTTCAGAAAGAAAGCATAATGTTGGAGCTAGTAAAGATTGTTATAAAAGGCAGATATGTCTTTAAGACATGTATGGAGTATATTATGATAACTTCTATTGTATGTTTGCCTTTTTACCCTGTTAAGGATATGTTAGACTGCAATCTTGACACTTCCATCTTTGAATACTGCAAGTTGATGGAATTTATAATAACTGCTTACTGTTTTTTGTACGCAAAGCTAGTTCAGGATTTATCAAAATGCTGCTCCAAATATTTATGAATAAAGTGTTTGCCAGTTTCATGTGATCCTATTATCTCTTTTTACAATAGTGATTTAAATAGGCAGAAATATTTTCAAAATAGTACTGTTGCTAAATTAAACAAAAATGTTATCCAACAAATCTATTCCAATTATATCGGTTGGGCTATAATTTCAGACACTTTTGCCAATACCATGTCTAATCTGAGCTGCATTGTCCATACCATTTATTCTTTCTTTTTAAAAAAACCAAACTTGCCTCATGTGCTACTAGCTAATCTGCATACTTATTGTAGCATCATATATTTACAAGTCTGATAAAGGAAAAAAAATATTTAAATGTACAAGCAAATTAAAACATGTCCCTGTAATGATATCTAACAATATTAGTGATAGAACAGTAAATAAGAGAGTAACAGTATAATATCCCTGAAAAAAAAAGAGTGTATTCAGTCGGAAATTGGAAATAACTGCAAAACAAACATGAATAATATAACAGTAACACATATCTCTCTCCTGACTTTCGAGTGATCAGTCTCTCTCCTTCTCACTCCATTATCCAATTTTGTGTCCTTCCCTTTCTAACCCTCTCCTACCCAAATTTTCCTCTAACTAACTTCCTGAATTAACATTTTTTTATTTTTCCTATTCCTCCTCTTATACGTGAATTTGAAGGATGTGAGACCTTCATTGTGTCCTTGAGCTTTGTTACTAATTGGGTGTATAACAGTCCCACATTTGTTGTGCCTTGAAATAAGAACCTCCAGCATGCAATTGCACTGAGTTGCAACAAGAAAAATGAAAATAGCAAGAGCAGGAAACTAGAACAAGAGGAGTAGTTCCAAAACCTTCCTCCTCTTATACATGAATTTGAAAGGTGTGAGATCCCCATTCTATCCTTGTGCTTTGTTACTAACCGGGTGCGTAAGAGTCCCACATTAGTTGTGCCTAGAAACAACAACCTGTAGCATGCAATTGCACTGAGTTGCAACAAGAAAAATGAAAATAGCAAGAGTAGGAAACTAGAGCAAGAGGAGTAGTTCCAAAGCCTTTGTCATGAATAAAACACTTCATAAAATAAAATTTCACTCAAAATGGTAATTGAAGGCACAGTAATTGCGGCTAAAAGTAAGACATGATATTATCAGAATGTTACCTATAATTGGAGAATATTGTGGACAATCCTCTATGATATGTCCATGGTGAATCTCTTTGAAGTTTGGCAAACTTATGAGGTTCTGTAGTAGAACTTGTTCTCTATCTTTGTCGGTCCCCACTTTACCATCAATATCAGCTTCAAATTCAAAAGAAAAAACCTTCTCTATTTGAGAGCAATCTTGTATTTTCAAAATTAATAGACTGGGAAAATGGCCTGCCTCAAAATTATAGAAAAGGAATTTCAACAAGTTGCACTTTTGAACTTTAATCTGCTGCAGTTTAGGGAAGCACACTTGTTGGGAACAAGTAAATAGACTTTTGAGTTGTGCATCCCCCGAATCAAATATTTGCTTCAATTCCTCACAATTAAGTATTTGTAGTTGTCTCAGCATTGGTAAGCTTCTAATAATGGTAGGGGAGAAGATGGATTTCAATTTTGGACATCTATCCACACAAAAAGATTGGAGTAGTTGGAGACTTAGAAACTTTGTGGGACTTTTGCATATGAGTTTGAGCTTTGGTAGATCCAGCAATACTAAGTAGATAACTTTAAGGACAATTCTCTATTGGTCCCAGGTTCTCCAATTTGGAATTGAAAAAGGCATTGTACTCCAAGATGAGAAAAAAAAAAAAATAAGGTTTGTAAATTTGAGGACAGCTTCATACATACAAAACATAGACAAGTTCTTCCTGCACCCTAATAAAAAAATTTATACCGCAAATGCCCTTGTATGACAACCGGATGACACCTCCATCCGGTTGTCATTTGAAAAAAATTGACAACCGGATGGGGGTGCCATCCGGTTCTCATTTCCAAATCAAAATGATAACCGGATGAAACCCATCCGGTTCTCATAGTCCAAATCAAAAACGGATTAATTTTCCAATTTGGATTATGAGAACCGGATGGGTTTCATCCGGTTATCATTTTGATTTGGAAATGAGAACCGGATGGCACCCCCGTCCGGTTGTCATTTGAAAAAAAATTAACAACCAGATGGCACCTCCATCCGGTTGTCATTTGAAAAAAAATGACAACCGGATGACCTGTTCATCCGGTTGTCAATTTTTTTCAAATGACAACCGGATGGAAGTGTCATCCGGTTGTCATAAAGGGCATTTGCGGTATGAAATTTTTTTATTAGGATGCAGGAAGAACCTATTAGGGTGCAGGAAGAACTTGTCGAAAACATAATTCATTGTTAATTAGTCTGCTACGTGTGATAATCAAATTTAATGGAATTTCCAATCTAAAGAAAGAATGCAATAGTCCTTTAAAAAGAAAATAACTAACAAGATAAAAGTTAATGTAAAATGAAATAAGGTTTAATTAGCCATTAATCTCTATAGATTGTATACATTTCTCCTTAGTACTCTACTTAAAATTCTTTCATTTTAGTCTCACATATATAATTTTAATCCCTTCTATTCCATATTTATATATGCATTCTACTTTTAGTCCTTTTTAGTTTCTGCCATCTAAATTCAGAGGGACTATTAAAAGTAGTCTGTATAAGAAATAAAAGAGACGACTTTTTATTATATGGGAATATAAAATTGTTTTCTGTAGGGACCATATGAGTAATTAAACCATGTAAGTATTTAAGAAATAAAAAGTTCTAGTTTACGAAGTAATTGCATCTTCAGAAAAAAAGTAGGTACAGATGTTCCATTATGGTATTATATTTAATAAAAGTGTGTGAACATTTTCACCCTTAAGTTCCTACACAAAACTATGCGTATGGTAGTGACACTACCTGTATTTCAACCATTACACAACGTAAAAAAGATAAACTGATGGGTGTACAACATCAATGTATAACTTACAAACCAGTTCATTGTCAATTAACCTTAAAATAGGTAATATACAAAAACATTAACCAAACATGACTGTGATATAATACATGTGGTGGTTTCAATGTTCAAGATTGCTGATCTTTTTCGACTTTTATCTAGGCCTAATGGTGGGCATCTTTCCACTGACAAGGTCACTACCAGACACATCTTCTGAAACAAAAGGAGTCCTGGTAGCAGATGATGAAGGTTGTGAACTGAATATTCTTCCAGAACCACTTGTCCCATATTCTGCTTCCACGGCGTTGGTCTCGGGTAACATTGAACAGATGCTTTCAAGCTCTCTAGCCACTTCTGCCATTTTAGGTCGCTCATCTGGTGCATCTTTGCAACACTTTAAGGCCAACGTCAAAAACTTCTCCACGTACTCTGAAGGATAAGAGCCAATACGTTTATCGATAACTGAAAACAACCCACCAGATTCGTATGCCATACTAACCTGAAAAAAGGATTTAAAAATATGTCAAGAGTTATGTTAACTCTATATATATCTTAGAGATGGGAAATCATTAAGGAACTATTATGACAAGTGATACAAATCATTTGGACCTTGCTGATGTTAGATTATTAAATGAATATCAGCATTTACACCTTCTAAATTAGAATGCAATATACAATATATTCTGTTGACTATTAGTCATGATAATTAGGCTGCAATGTAATTTCTAAACACACCTAATTATTACTTGTTACTAGATTGATTGACTCTAACCAAACCATAAATTACAGGGAAGGCACCACTGCTTAACCTAAACAAACCTAATTCCACAAAGGTAAAATGTATATGGGACCTCCTTTTATTGAGATGACAGGAGTTCAGCAGGATAAACTTGAACTCATTGACTGTATGAAGGTAAAGTGTAATACGACTATTGCAACAAAAATTTTGTTGCATTTAGAATATATCTGAAAAATATAGAAATATAATCTTGAAGAGAAACCAAATCATACCTGTCTAATTATATTTTCGCCATGAAAGATTGGCGGCCTCCCAGTCACAAGTTCTAGAAATACAACACCAAGACTATAAACATCACTCTTTTCAGTCAATTTGTGAGTTAAGAAGTACTCTGGATCAATATAACCCTGCATGATTCAAACAGTGAACAAACAATAGAGAGATTAAATTGTGTTTGAACACATAAACTGAACCTAACTTTCATATAAAAATAATTGTAATTATTTAGTTGCCTTTTCTATTCTGTGTTCAGAAATCCAAAAGTCAATTTTATTTCGTAATTCTCTCAAGAAGTATAGGGCATATTATGAACTACTAAGATGTACGTGACTAAATCTAGATATTAGTAGACTGGTGATAAACCAAACAAAAATGAAAATCACTAGGGACGGTTCTAAAGCACCAGAAAGTGATAGTGTTGTATGAGATTGAATGAAGATACGATGGAAGAACAAAATTCATAACACTTTTAAATTTGGGGGTAAAATGTGCAGAAAAAATAACGAAATTCGGAAGAAATTGATACTTTGGAGGTAAAGAGTGAATAAACCAAAAGAGTAATAAACTTATAATGTTTCATATTTGTTCATATTACAACTAAGGACGGATAGAGGTAACAGTCACAATCTTCAAAGAGAACAAACAGAGAGATATTTATGGAATCTGTGGTATTTCTGTTAAAAACTAAACCCATTCATGAAAACCTTACCGGGGTTCCCATTACCACAGTAGATACATGACCAGGCATGTTTCCTTCTGTATCTTGGACTGGGACAAGTCGTGAAAGTCCAAAGTCTGCAACTTTTGCAGTGAACTTGGAGTCCAATAATATATTGGTGGCCTTGACATCTCGGTGGAATATTGGAGGATCTACTTCCGTGTGTAGATACAGAAGACCTTTAGCTGACCCTAGAGCAATCTTCAACCTCATGGAAAAAGTAAGAGGTTTTTCTGAATAAACTGTCATAAAACATTAAGTGCACAGTTCAGAGAGACAACAAGAAAGACGTGTTTTTTCTATAAAGAAAAAACCACAAGTCTCTTTGTGCTACAAAATGGGTAGACAAAGAAAGGGAAACTTATACAGGTAAAACAACACTTGTTTCATGACAGAGTCAAGGATAAAATGTAATTGACATTATATGAAGTTATCAGACAATGCAACAAATTAGATGTGAAGTTACAAGATTTACCAGAAAGGTGATCCTTTAGCGTTCCATTTGGCATGTATTCATAAACCAAAATCTACAAGTCCAAAGTCATAAATCAGATGAGAAAATAAACCACTCATAAAATGAACTAACATTTAAGGGATAGTTATTCTATGCATTTAGAGCCCTTCTATGATGAAATATTTTCAGAAAGTTGTAATCCTTATCCCACTTTTTTGTACAATCCATATCCATATGCAACCAACACGAGACAGCAAGGTAATTGAAGTTATGGAAATTAGAACTTCCAAAAATAAATAAAGAATCAAAGATTACTAAAGCTTTTAGTATAACAAGTTCTGTTAGAGTGTACATGTCTGAACTTTAAACTAAAAGTCACCTGTTCACCCTCTTCATCACAGTATCCAATCAGAGACACAAGGTTGCGGTGATGTAGCCTTGATAGCAACTCTATTTCTGTAAGAAACTCCTTCTCACCTTGCAGCGAACCCTCCTGTGCACGTTTTATGGCAACAACAGTGCCATCAGGAAGAAGACCTTTAAAAACCCTCCCATACCCCCCTTGTCCAATTCGAGCAGAGTCACTAAAATTGTTTGTAGCCCCAGCCATTTCTTCGTAGTAAAATGATCTTAGACCTTCAATTTTTATTGAGATCCTAGATGCTGTGAAACAAATAGAAGTTTATGTTTAATATGTGTCTTGATCACCTCATTCATTACCAGTTAACAACAAAGTAGAAATGGTTAACATTTCTATAGTGATGGTTTTCATTCCAAACTCTATGTACGTAACAGTAAATTTAGCTGAAATCAGATGATTTTAAAGTTTCATGACAAAAAAATAGGAAAAAGTAAATTTACCAGAAAGTGTAAGCTAAATATGTAGTGTTCATGGATGATTATCTGAAAAGGATTTCAAATTGTCTCTTTACATTTGACAACATAACTAACATGTATGGCTGGATAGAGCAGTGGAAGGTTGTTTGCACGTTCTTAGCATTAACTGAGCCCAGGTTCATAGCTCATAACAAGTAAAAAATACTGGTATTATCACAAAAGTTGCACTAAGCTCCTCCATCTCGTTCATCAATTAAATAGTGCAGAAGAGAAGGACCAAAAGAAGTGGAATGTCAAGTATAGATGTAACATTACTTTGGAATACTATACAGATTCAACTAATGAATCAGTTGCCTGACATTATCTAGAACGTCCATTATACTTCTAAATGGATTGCCTATTCTGAATGTCGGGAATAGTCCCAAAAGGATAATGTGAAAATATTGACTATAGTGAATGATGATAAATATAAATTTAGATATGGTTCATTCAAAATAAAATTACGAGCAGTAATATCTAGACTTCTGATTGTGACAGAGAAAGAGCACTGAATACTAGTCAAAGAGAACAAAAAATCATAGGCTAGGTTATTCATACTAAGGTACTCACCTTTTGTCCGTTTGGAATGTGTACGATAATCTCTCAAACGTATTCTCAATACGAGAATGGTAACAATTGCAGAAAAAGTAACCACAAAGGCAATTGCACCTAAGACTATTCCAACCAGTGCTCCTTTGCTGATCCCTGAACTCGAAGAGGTAACAATCACTGTGACAATATAAGAAGTATGAGAACAACAGTAAAACAATTCAAAAATATGACTTTTTGTCTATAGATTATCGGACCTCATCTCAAAATCAATTGGTATTAAGCATCACACTATAAAGTTGCATTCATAGATGAGTTGTATGGGCATTGAATTTCCAATATTAACTGGCCTTGTTTAAACTCCAGACAGCAACACATAATATAACCATGAACTAGGCATTGCATGTCAGTTGTCCAATGTTTACTTATCACAACACTGTACTTTTGTTTAATTCTCATGGTATCTCAAATGAATTAAACTGAGAAAATGAATAAAAAACTTAAATTGAGGAGTAATTAAACATATGATTACTTTTCCATAATATCATAAGCAGATAAATGCTGACAAAATACCTGTACCCCCAGTTTCGGAGCAGTCACTTATCAAATAGCAATATTAAAGCAAAACTTTAGTTCCAAAATTTTGATCGAACTTCGAAGGGTGAGAGACATGAATTATACTAGAGCAACCCTGATTTATTAACAACAAGTGCAGCGATTTGATTAGGAACAATTCCATTAATAGGACTGAAACTTAAAATCCATATACTAATAATGTTTAACCGCCTAAAGACCATTCAACCGAGGTCATATTGTTTACTGTCCAACTTCCGCTAAAATTAGCTGATAATAAGAAGTTTCTGAGACTTACCATCTCTGTAAGGATCCAGGAGAATGAAGTCTAGAAGCTCAAAAGGTCCGAACAAGTCATTAGTTGGAAGATCAAAGTCTAGGAACAAGTTTCTGAGTCGAAGAACCTCACTTGTATTGAAAACATGAGAAGTGTTAATATCAACATACATAGGAAAAAGCTTCAAGTTCATTCCCAACCGAGGACCTTCTTCCCATTCAAATTTGTTAATATAGAACTGATTAATATGTATTTTAAGACCCCTTGACATCATGCTCTGAAATGCATTCTTGTACGTGCGGAAATCTGAAAATCCTGGACTTTTTAACCGATAATTAACAACCAACGGGGCAGCACAGAAACAGTCCACAGTGTATTCATAGGGAGGGGGGCATGCTTGGGTGGGACAGCTAACACTGAAGTTACCATTGATGCTACTGTCACTTTCAGATCCACAGAACTGAGCTAAGGTGTTATTATTTGAGCACATAGGATTTCCCTCAAGCCTGAAAAATAGTAACTTTCAAAGTACAGTTATTGAATATAAATTTTGAATTGCCAAAATGAATTTAATCTTGAACTGTAAACATATTGAATCATAAGTTTCAGAGATACCAAAAAGTAACTAACTACAAATTTACTGGTATAAAAACGTGATAAATTTAAAGTAGGAATGTCAAACTAAAGACTACAAACCAAATGTTAAGACGTAGAATGAAAATAAGTAAATGATAAATCGAAATGCAGAGAATACAGTGAGTCTGTAACTGGGGTGACTGTGTGAAGCCTAAGTTTTAAAGGAATGAAAATTGAGAACCTGGAAAATAAATATGGTGCATAGAGCGAGTGAGTGACTGTGTGAAAACCTTATTTCTTGGTACTCCTAATGACATCATTGTAACTGCAAAAATAAATTCAGAAGCATACCAGAGGGTGACATTTGGAGGAAGATTTGTACTGCCTGATATGCTTGTAAGTTGATTATTTTGCATGTTCCTGAAATATCATACTCCCATTCAGAGAAGAACATCAAAATTCAGTAGCAACTATACAGAAGTTAAAACAAGTAACAAAGCACATACGAGAATACAAGATGTGATAGATTGCACCAAATTTGTGAGTAATAGAACGAATCTTCATTAATGAAGACTAATTCTCTGTCCTACCCCAATGTGAGTACAGTACCAAGAATTTAAACTACTTTAAGAATAGTAAATTCCTTGCTTATCTTAGAATTAGAGAACTCTCCTAGCCTCAATACTGACATACCAACTGAGCATCTTCTACTTTCAACGACTCTTCCTATGTATAGGCTACATACCTTAACCCCACTAGTGCAATCCCAGAAGAGCTTTGATTTCTTCTAGGTAAAACACAAATATTTCTGAGCACCTACTCTCTCAAAGTACTCTACTTTCTCCTATCTTACACCTTGAAACAGATATGATGATGCCTCTGAAGCAGTGTTAAGTCCAATGACTCCATTGGAAATTTTAGGCACTCGTTATTAATTTGTATCATGGGTCAGAACTTTTAGATAAGAAAAAGAACTTAACCTTAGGGGATTCTCTCCCCATTCTTATTTTCGTATTTTTTCTAAGATTAGAGGTATTCTTCGAAGAAGAAAAAAAACAAGAAAGAAATATGGATAGTGTAATTGTAGTAAAATATGCCTAATAATACAAATGTCTTGTGTGATAGAACAAGATCAGATTTATGAGTAAAGTATGAGTGCTTATTTTTGAAGTCTACTTCCCTATCCTGCCATAATGTGGAAACAGTTCACAGGTCTTAAACTGCAAAGAATAGTAAACTCCCTGGCATCTTCCAGAGATATATAACTCTCCCAATAACACTAACTTACAAATTCATCAACTACTCTCAACTCCTGTTCCTATTTATAGGAAACAAGATTTATTAGTTTATTTTAACTGTCTCACCATGACAAATTGACTACAACTCTCTAATTATTCTAGTGGATTTAAGAATATCCCAACTGTTTGGGTCTTAACACACACATGTGCAGTCAATTAATTCAGCTCTCCAATCACCACCTTTTCTGAAATGAAAAGGAAAAAGGACACACAAACGCATGCTCCCAAGTACAGGTACAACAAGAAAGTGGCCCAATTATCATTTCATGTCTTACAAGTGAAGCATTTCTGATCCATTTAAAATCCTGTCCTGCCAAATGGTTGAAGGAACACTTCCGTTCAATGAATTATTTGCAATTGACCTGTCAGAGAAAGACATGCGTTCATGATTCATTGATTTTACAGCAATTTTTATATAAATAGAAATCGAAAACATATATTGATTGGAATAGTTCAAAATATGATTTGTAGCACAAGGTGATATAGACTTAAACAGTTTATAACGTTTGGTTTATGGAATTTAATGCTGTTTGTTGTAGGAAAAGAAAGGGTGAGGAAAAAAGAAGACAACTTACAGCTTTTGAAGACGTGGAAGACGAGAAAAGTAGGATGGAATAGTTCCAATAAGATTGTTGTTTGATAAATCACTGCAGACAATTTCACAAGTCAAACAGTAAAATTATATGAAATCATTATAATCATACTTTGAAGATTATCACACCATACAGTGAACATAAGAGGAATATCCACATTGCAAATCCAAATAATTGGATGAGAGACCGGTAGATTTGTAAATTATTTAAGCAATAGAGGTTCTTACATGGTTGTGATATTGTCTGAAAGCTTATTAGTTGGAATTGATTCATTGAACTGATTGAAACTGAGGTCACTGAAATATGCATAAACAACCGTTAGTAGAAACCGTTAGAGTCTTAGATCTACTGACTTTTGAACAACTACGTCATTATGTGAGGTGCAAACACTTCTCTTTAGAATCCTAAAAATCAATGCATAAACTGAGTTGAATGCAAATGAGATAACTTACAGATAAGTAAGGCGAGGTATTGTGCTCAAATCAGGAATTGGTCCTTGCAAGTTACAGTTCCTAAGACTCCTGATAAAACCAAGTAACCAATAACAACATATAATCAACCTTACACTTTATACATTTCTCCGCATTGAACCACATAATTCATTTTTGACAAGAAAATTTATTAAGTGATGCAAGCGGAAAACATAAAGGCTAGACAAGGTTGTGTACGCTAAAGAAAGAAAACAGAGGAAATAATACTTTTCTAGTACAATTTGGATTCTGATAAATGCAATTGTAGCAGAGCATCACTGTGAGTGATACTGTTAGGAAACAAAGAAGAGAATATAGATAGAAGAGAAGAATGATATTATTGTTTGAATGAAAAAATTTCAGAACAATGGACAGAAATCTCTCCTCCAAGTAAGGGTTTTCCCTTCACAAAGGATTTCTCAGACCATCAAATTTCATAGAATGAATCCCTGGAATGTAATCTCATCCCATTTATAAACATAATCAAATTTCACCGAAAGATTTCTCCTTCTAACTAAGGGACTAATTGACTGTACCCTCATTAACTCTCATATATCCTAACAATTTCTCATTGAATGTTTCAAGATGAAGAAAACAAAATAAAAACGATCATATTTAGTAGTTGATTCAAAAAACTACATTTATGTGTATGACACTAATTCCTTTTTGTTTTGAGTATTCAACCTGTTAATCAACTTTCTAAATATCATTTTTCCACTAAACAATATCCATAATTTTGTATTTTTAAAATTTTTGACCTTTATACTTAAATTCATTGCCAATGTTAAACTGCAATTTCTTTGTACATGAGATCACAGAGATTCTGAGCACCTTAGGTCACTTTGTAGTGTTAACATACAAACAAGGGATCAAAAAAGGAACTTACAGTTTTATCAGTTTTGACATGTTTCCATAAGAATGTGGAATGCTATTTCCACCAAAGTTGTTGTTATCAAGTTGACTGCAAGAACAAAAAGATCCATGAAACACTTTAAATATAATCATAAAGTATGGAATACTTACTAATTTAGTTCATATTGTAAAAGCAACAAAAACAAAAAAATCTAAAACTTTTGCAATGATGTTAGTGGCAACTTTCTAGTATTAAATCTATTAATGCGGTACAAATTATGCTATATGGCACGTTCAGCAAAGCATTCACTACTTTTACTATTTAACTCTAGAATTTCACTTTGTAATACTGCTTTGTAATCGAAACAATGAATTGGATCACCTCACATTGTGAGAAAGTCTTCCGTTGTTAGGCAAACCATGTCTTTGCAGCTCATAACTAGAATTTCTTTAGTCTTAAGGACTAATGTTACAGTACTATAGGACTAAAACGTGGTTAACTCCTAAAACTATTGCAGTGTGTACTATTCTATGTAATTACCTTTGATAAAGATGTTTGATCCAGACGTAGTTAATTCCATAGGGTATTTTCTTACTTGCTTACAAGATAGAAGCTATAAACTCTAAAATCTGGTGTGAGGAGGGAGAGGGCAAAACAAACTTACTCAAGTGCATATTGAACCTAGTCAATGTAGTTATCTACCCCTGCCCTGCTCTGCCACCCACAAGAAATTGAACATTAAAGTTGTTACTTTGGAAAATTTTCCAATGTTTCTTCATTTTCTACCACGAGGTCAGTTTTTAAGTATTACATATTATTGGTGATTTTAAGAATCTCTGCGTAGAATAATTCTCCTTGAGTTGAATCACACTTCAGAAAAAAGACCAACGGCTAAATTGTTCATGGATGGCAGGCAGGGAGCAGCATAACATAAATTCATGGAAATTCATATTTGAAGAATATATTAGAGAGAAAATAATTAATTCCTCAGGTATACATTATATCTGAAATATGAGTATATATAATTTATGTAGCCTGACATGTTAACTACTAAGCTTATATAATCACATATAAGAAAGGACAAAGGAAAACAAACAACAAAACATCAGGTGCTTTATTATGAGAAATAATAATAGATCCTCTTATCATGACGGCTCGTGTGAAGAAAGTCATATAGACAAAGATCCTAAAAAGCTCCAAAGGCCCTTATGACACTGGAGTCCTATTTAGGTTCTTTGTGTCTACCTTTCTCTTTGCACTACTGGTTTGATTCTTGTTGATCTCACACATGCTAAAAGAAATGTGGAACAACCAACAGAGATTCGAACCAACTGGAAGCAAACCGAAAGGTCATCAACTTTATAAAGAACATGTGTCTTATTAATCCAAAACAAAACAAAAACCAGACGAGCTTAAAGACATGCATACACCACACCATGCAACAGATAATAAATCATACAGAATCTTTAAGCTTGGCATCTCAGAGAGCTCAGAGGGAAGTTCTCCTGTAAATTTGTTGTTGTCAAGAAGACTGCAAGTCCAGAAATACATCTTGTCAACAATATATAAGCTTCACAGTGAACGATTAAATAAAACCAAAGAAAAATATTTCGATAACTGCAATCATGTCACCAGTATCAATTAACTGACTTACAGGTGAAGAAGGCTTCCTAAGCTGGAAAGCTGTGGTGGTATTTTCCCAGTGAGTGAATTATTGTTCATGTGACTGCTCCAGTAGGGGAAAGCATTACTTTTATTTCATTTCTTGAGAAAGAGCAACAAAGGTAGAAGAGAAACAAAAAAGGTTCAAGTAACAAGATTTTAAAGCGAAGTAACATTGTAGAGAACCTTACAAATGTACAGTGGTGTTCAGTTTTGCAAATGATAAAGGTATAGGTCCTGTGATATTGTTCTGATCTATTTGCAATCGAATCAGGAAGGGAAGAAAGCCAAGCTCTTCTGGTAACTCACCTGTTAATTGATTCCCATTCAGGAGTCTGCAAAATTACAGGGCATTTACTTATACAATAAATTAAAAGGAATATCCTAAGAAACTAGTAATTTAAATCAATTTATCAAGACAATATTGTTCTGATTTGATTCAATGGCAAGTCTATTTCATGCACTAATATGAGTAAAATGACTCAGAACTACTAGGGTGACAAAAACTACAAAGTTACTACATCATACGGGCCAAGAAGAAAAAATCATTTCAACTTACAAGAGTTTCAAAGGATTGATGAAGCCAATTTCCTTCGGTATACTCCCAGTTATGTCATTCCACATAAAGTCCCTTCCAAGAATATAAAGTAAAAGAATTTTTATTAGAAGAAAGTAATTGCAAGCTGCTACAGGATGTACTAATGGAAATATCCAAATGAATCAATCAATCATAATCTTCAAAAACTGTGGAATCTAGAAATTGCAAAATTGACAATGTTCATATTAGAGCCTTACAACACTTCCAGATAAGATAAGCGGCCAATCTCTGGTGCCAAAGTTCCAGACAAGTTCATGTTCAGTAAATGCCTACAGGAAAATATAAAAGGTTCAGAAAACAAATAGGTCAACTTGGAAGAAAGAAAAGACTCTTTCAAAGTTTACTTATGTGTTCTGCTTGATATTGGACTATTATACAATGCATTAGGTGTATTGACTACAAAAGTAAAAAAAAGGTTAATGAATAAGGCTAACATGTTAAAGAAGATGATGCTTCAAATTTACATTGAAAATATCATTAAAAATGGTGCACTTATAGCCCACAACATTCATTATAGTTTTGAGTATACTAATTTCTCTAATCTAATCACCATTGATTAAAAAATCTGTGGGTGACTACAAATATTGTGAATCTGTTTGAACCTGAGCAAGAAAATGAACACTTATACATGTTAACATGGCTTCTACAGAACAATAAATTTAAAGTGGAGAATTAAAGTCATACAGTTCTCTAACATGTAGATAGCCATCCACTAATGTTGTAGCCGAGCACATGACTCCTGTCCAGTTAGATGTACAAGGATCTCCACCATCCCAGGTGCTCAAATTTCCATTAATATCAATCAAACTTCCCTTTATGATTCTTAATGCGTCAACTGCAACATAGTGCAAATGAAATCTTATATTTTCAACAAAAACCTATGAAAACACATTACACATTATTCCCTCCTACATATTAAACATCATTACGCATTGTGTCCAGTAATTACTCTACTCTTAAAAAATTACACCTGTCTTTCTTGAAATTTCTTGTTTTAGATTTAATTTGAAATAATTTTGAATTACTTATGTTTATATTTCTTCAAAAGTAAAAATCTACTCGGGGAAAGTCTCATCATACTTTCGCTGTTTATTAAACTTCTATAAAGGGTAAATCACTTATTTCGTGCCTGAAAGTTTTAGTCCATATCTGTGCGCCTAACTTTCAAGTTCAAAATAAAAGTAGGATGAAATCTCAATTTTAATCCACAAGTATATGCTTATTTTCTAACTTTAACTTCGAGTTCATTAGATATATTTTGTTATAAGCGTGATTTTTTTTTTCTATTAAGGAGATTTTGTTTTTACAGAATTGAGTATGTTTAGTGAATCTGAATATTACTATTTATAGGAGCCATGCCATAAATAGACATCATGTTTGCAAAAACATATACGTGAACATTACATTTTTATTTCATTATTTAAATTTGATAAAAATCATAAATTTGGTGGATACAGTTTATTTCTAATCTCGTAGTTTTGAATCAATTTTCATTAATAAAAGAATAGAAGAATGTTATTAAAAGAACTTTTTGCCATGCATAGTTGAAGGAGAAAAATCTATTTGGTAACACACATTGAAATCTAGCAGAAAGTCCATCCTGAAAGAGATTATCTACCAGATATCACTTCTAGAAACACAGGAAAAATCATTAAAAAGAATCTAAAAGAATATATACAAACTTGAAAATATGGGAGAATTCATAAACAGAAGAAAAATAAAAGAAGTATACCTTCAGTGGGATCAGTGATCAAAGCAGTAGCAAATAGAAAATAGCAGTAGAAACACAAGCACAGCAGAACAACTTCTTCACACTTACAACCCTTTGAAAGATACATCCCACTGAAACTACCAAAATATATTATGTATTTCTCCTGAACTCAGCAAAGTGTTTTTCTTGCCCTGGTAGCAACAAAACCAGTTAGAGACATTCATGGATCCCTTTTACTCTTCTAATTCTTCAGTTTATAAAAGCTCACCAACTATATAACAAACTAAACTAGAATTTATTTGACACCCTTTTAAAAAATAAGCCCATATATATATATGCATAATCTAAGTGCAAAATGTGATGCACATGCAGCAGCTATGAAACCATAATGGTTTGATGGTTTTACCTTAGGACGGGAAAGAGATCATAAGCTCTTGCTGGAAGAACACAACAGGTGAAATGCAAAATGTTTGTAACAACTTGCAACAAATGTTAGGATTAAAGAGAAGCAACATGTGGATTATAATATAAGAAGAGTGTATCAGCATTGAAAACTTGATAGATAGTGTTGTAAAGGTAAACTTCTGACTTAGTCGCCAATGCAACGTGGAATTGTGAGTGTAGTTGTTGAAGAAGGCCATCACTTTCGTCACTGTGCCTTGCTCTTCAACATGATGTAGAGATAATCTTAAATCAACACTCTATAAAATGGTTGACAAATACCTTTGTCCATTAAAGATCTCGTCAAAACCTCAAATCTATTTCTTTCAGAATCAGCTTCTTGATTGCGTATTTTAAGGAATTGGTGTCTCACATTAGGCACAGAGAGAGGCTACAGAAAAGATTATACAACTATTTCGACTAATTTCGACTAATTGGAGTGTTAATTAATTATTCCCTCTAGGCTTTTGGTATTTTTGTACGTGTAGTTTTGGTTAATATATTACTTAACTATTTTTATATGATCGAATCACACGTTGATTATACACGATTAATGTGAAAAAAAAAAAAACATCACATGTACCAGCATTTACGTACCAAGTACCAAATCAAGTACACACAAAAAATCCAACAACGACATTCACTTTTCCTAGAAAAAAAAAAAAGATTTAAACGAAGTAATCAACTTCAAGTTGGCCAATATATATTTCAAATAATATATCCAATTATCCACTTGATAATTATTATATTTATGATTGAGAAAAATTTATATTAAATATATATTCTATATTTGACTAGATCCATGGAGTTATTAACTAGCTTCAAACTTGATTTAATTTAAACTAGAAAAGTTCAATCTAACATTTTAAATGAACAAGAGGTTATGGGGAAAATTAGCTACCAAGCTGAAATCACTTACTACTGCAATGTTTATACACAATTGAATTTGGATAATTATTTTATTTAATCTTACTAATATCACTCCTAAAAAATTCTTACATATACTTTTTAGTATAATTGATAGTTTTTTTATTAATAATAAAAAATAAATTAATAAAAAAAAAGTATCTGGGAGGTGTTTTAACCTTTACACCAAAAACTACACAAAATAGTATGTTAAATCAATAAATGCAGTGAAAACACTCCTATACAGAATATGTGCTAACACAAGGTAGTGTTTTAAAGAGGAATTAGTTGAGAAGTTTGCATCACTTAGCGTCATCTTTATGAAAAGAAAAAAAAAAGATTTTAAGACGCTATTTTTCTTGAAAGCATTGCATGCATGGTAACATTTTTATAATTTAGCATCACTTTTATAGAGTCCTATCAAGTAAAAATAACTCTTTTTTTCTATTAATTTAAATAAAAAAGTGGTTTAAAATGATATTTTAAAGAGTTTATGAAATAAGACAAGGTAAATTCATTGGTAAATACTTCACAGAATCCATAATCATCATATCAGAAAAACTTTTTTGACATTTACAATTATTTACTTGTTATTATAATTATAATAATTATTATTATAATATTGTTATTATTATTATTAATATTTTTATTATATTATTATTATTATACTATTATTATTATTATTATTATTATTATTATATTATGGATATTATTATTATAAACATTATCAATATTATGATTATTATTAATATTATTATTAATATTACTATTATTATCATTATAAATATTATTTTTATTACAAATATTATTATTATTTTTTAATATTGTTGTTGTTATAAATATTATTATTAGTATGATTATTATTGTTATAAATATTATAATAATTATTATCATTATAATTTATTATAAATGTTATGGTTATTATTATTATAAATATTATTAGTATTATGATTATTAATATGTTAAGTATTATCCATGAATTTTGTCACTAATTTAATGATTAATTTATTGATAGATTTATTAATAGATAGTTTGGTGATAAATTTTTTTGGTAGTATTTTGTTCATAAATTGTCCACAAAATTTTCTATTAATAATAATATTTTACTGACAAATAAAATTGAAGAGAAAATTTCTTTCACATATCCTATAAGAAAATCTAAGTGTGAAAAGTAATAATGCATTACCATTAAAGAAAAAAATCATAGAAATTTAACTATGGAATTATAAAAAAATTGTCATGGTAAACGATAATAAATGAGATCAGTAATATAAAAAAATAAAATTCATTAATCTAATATTTTTTTTAAGTTAAAAGTGGTGATAAAATATCTTACTAATTATTAGAGATATATTAGTTAGTTAATGGTTTTAGATACTGATATACTAATATGTCTACTTAAAAACCCACCAAATTCATGGTCATAACATGATAGTGAAGAATGTTAAATTAATAATGTTAAGTTAAATTAATAATAGAATATTAATCATTATTAATTTAACATGATATTGATCCACTTGATCATTATCTCATCCTCTTTGATCTTAAGATCTATTTGAATCCAATTTTTATTTTTTTTTTAACTTTTTGGAAGTTCAATAAGTTTCAATGAAGAACCTCTAATTTTTGTATCATGATCATCCACAATGAACCGTCTGAACCATTTAAAGACTTAAAGTATGCATACTGGATTGTCAAGATAGTTTAATATTTTCTTATATTTTTCTTCAGAGTTGTCTGTACTAATTTCATTTAACTCTTTTGTTCTTCATGTTTCTGCATTGACTTAGAAAAATTATCTAAAATTTTATTCTCTACTATAATAATGTTCTTAATAAAGTTATGATTTAGGTACTCATCTTGCAGTTCATCTTTTGAAAAACTATATTCATGCTTATCAATTAACATTACAATTTTCAGAAAAAAGAAAATATTTATTTTTCTATTAACACTTAATATTAATCATTGGAAGAGAGTGAGAGCAACAATTATATCCAAATGTATATTAATTATATACGTAAAACAATAAATGACATCTATTAATATTTATTTATAGATTATTAATATTCTATTTATAATAATCCTATGATTAAGAATTAGATTATACTTATAAGATTTGTTTTTTGTCATTATCTCTATTGTAATAACAAATTCTAAATTATAGTTAATATTTTTTTCAAAATAACTGTTATATTAAAAATATAATTATGACAGATAAAAAATTACTTTATTATAAATATAAAATTATCTGGATAGAGTCTTGGCCACACGTATATATTTTTAGAGTTTTCTCATAATTTACATTTGATTTTACATATTGAAGTTGGTATAAAACTCAACGAGTAAAATTATAAATAATAGAAAGGTTTATAATTTTTTTGATGTGATAATGTTTTTATAAGTATTTAAAAAAAATAAGAAAAAAGTTAATTATTTTATAAGTTAGCTAATGTATGAGTTAAAAATTAAAAATTTAAAAAGTTAATAGAAAATAACTTTTACATAAATTAAATTATACATATATAATTTAATTTTAATTTTGAAGTTAGTTTTAGCTTTTATTATTAAAAGTAATTATTGACAAGTATATCAAGATGATTATTATTAATATTTTCTTTAATCATGTCAAGAACTGAAAACCGAAGTAAGTTTGAGATTGATTACTCATCTAATTATTTAAGATTATCCTTGGATCAAGAATTTCAAGGATTAATTTATACATATTTTTTAGAAAATTTAAAATAGTTTATAATAAAATAATTTTTTTATATTTACAAAAATAAATTATAAAATTTTTAATATTCAACAAAAAAATCATAAATATAAAATTCTTTGTATTCTATCTCATCTCTATTCCTCTTATTTTCAATTTAAATCTTTTGATATAGTAAAAATGAAATTATCTTATCTGAATTAAGAATTTTAAATTTAAAAGAAAATTGGACTTTTTATATTCAAATAAACAAACGTAAAAGATTGAAATCAAATCCATTCAAATTTGAAACCGTTAAATTTATTGAAATTTAAAAAAAATTCTAATACTAACACAAGTTATTCCAAGTATTAGAAGGAAACTTCTTTCACAATGTTGACCCTGTTCAAACTAAAGTTATAGCAATATGAGCCAAATCGAACTGAAAAGTACATAAATAATATATAAATATCACCATGAAAATTACCAGTGGTCTTGTGGTAGATTAATACCAGCCACGGTGATGGATTATTAGCTTATTTTAGATTTAAGTTAGAATTATAAATAATATGATGTCATTTACTATTCCAACATTTTGTCCTCATTTCTTGTATATTCCTAACTTGTACAGAGGTGAAAGCAAAAAAAAAAAAAAAATGGAAAAAGAATTTGTTCTTATTCATAAACTCCACAAAAATTAAGGAATGAGTTGCATCTTTATGAATTCTATGCCTTACGTGGAAACTGAGGAAGTTCATACTTCTCTATTACTTATATGTCATCTCATCCCTTCTCAATTTTTTTTTCATTCTTTAAAATTGCACATTCACACCATTCTGTCAATACTGAGTTTTGCAGCAAGGTTGCTCCTAAATTCTTCTTCTTCTTCACATTGTATCTGCACAAATCTTGAGGTACGTTTCTCAATTCAAATCATCAATTTAGTTAGTTTTTCTTAATCTCAATTACTCCTATTTATATCCATCCATGTGAGTACCACCTTTTCGTTTCAATCATTAACAATATTTTGTTTATATTAATCTGACTATTTTAAAAATTTGAACTCAATTTTGATTTTTAATTTGTCATGTACTTTTAGGCTTAATCTTGTTTCTTTTAATACAAGTCTAGTTTCACTTGTTTCTTAGCTTATTTAAATATGAATTACGTATTATAATCATTACATGAATAAATAATTATACTCATCTCTCGTGAACCATATTTGATTCTCAAAATATTGCCGGTTCTCCTATTTTAGTCTTTAATGTTTTGAGACATTTATCTTATTAGTCTCTTGGTGAATTAAACTATTCTAAAAGTTTATTTAATTTCATGTAAAATGTTAAATTAATCCATTTTATCTTCAAATTCACTTCGATTTCTACCTCAAATTTTTTTACGTTAAATTTTGAATTATGCCTTATTTTCAATAAAAAAAATTCTTTGTATGCTTTAACGCTCCAAAATTTTAATAATTTTACCATAAATTTTACGGTGGCCATCATAAAAAAAAGTTGGAGAAAAAGGTTTTAATACCAGCCATGAACTTTTACAAAGGTACATACACACAGAAAAAAAAAATGGCTTTGTTTTTTTAGAGGCTGTTGCAGCATTAAAAGCTGAGACTTTTTTTTTATAAGATTTAAGCCGCGATCATCCTAGATTTACAATTAAGACAATGAAATTAAGGAGAAAACAGAAGAAAAGATTTACTAGGAAGACTGTCAACACATAATTCTTTGCATACTTACATCTTCATCAAGCTCATCATGTAAAAATGAGTATGAACATCAAATTATTTTATAAACTAGTTGTCAACACAAGAAACAGCTGAAAGTGTCAAGAAAATATTTTTCCATTTATCTAAAATTATTTACAATTAAAAAAAGTTTTGTGACACCTAATGGATCCATCAAATTTTATTTAAATTTTTATACCAAGTGGCATCCCATATATGAAGCTATATGGCATCCCATATATTAGTTGGCTATATTTTAGGTATTACATTGAAAACAAATGCAATAAAAGATTGGTTGCTATAGTTTAAATGGCGGGTTGGATGAAGGAACTCAAATATCTTGTAAAATATTAGTCAACACTAGAGTTCATATGTAGTGGATGTTAAAAGATTGAATATCTAACTTCTTTGAACACGATGATAGATGAGATAAGAGAATAATTAAGATATATATAGAAGTTGGTGATGGAATTATCACTATTGAAGCAACTAGCGTTATAAGAATTTCTAAATGCTTGGATTTGGATAGTTTATTTGTAAGAATGAAAATACTAGAGATAAAGCAGCTTTAAGATGATGGAAAATGAGAAAAGAAACATATGAATGAGTAGTAGTAGGATGTGACAAGAATTAACTTAGATGTTGGACATTATGAGTGATATTAGGACAAGTAGTAGTATGATAAATGACTTATCAACTAATTGTCTATTGAAATATTAATAAGATAGAGGGTTTTTAAGGTGGCATCCAAATGACTGAAATAGGTTATAGAAGTGGAGGTAGGATAAGAAATTAAGGAAGTATTTTAAAGGGTTTCTAAGGTTGCATCCAAATGAGGGAAATAGGTTATAGAAGTGGAGGTTGGATAAGAAATTATGGAAGTATTTTAAACCGTTGACAAATGACTTGTTTGAATACATATGTAGATTATTGAAGACAACATATCATATTAGGAGAAGTGATACCAAGACTAATAAGGATTTGCATACATACATCTTCATGAAGCTCACCATGTAAAAATGAGTATAAACATCTACGTTATTTTATAAGTTAGTTGTCAATGCAAGAAACAACTGAAAGTGTCAAGAAAATATTATCTTTGCATTTATCTAAAATTATTTACAATTAGAAGAGTGTCGTGACACCTAATGGATCCATCAAATTTTATTTAAATTTTTATACCAAGTGGCATCCCATATATAAGGATATATGAGATATAAAGATATATGGCGTCCCATATATTAGTTGGCTATAAGGAGAACTTCCTCTATATTAAAATTTTATCGATCAGAAAAGTTCAGAATACGGTCTCCTCCTAACTTAAAAGATCTAATTAGAAAAAATAATAATAATATGACTTTAAAAACTTAGACACTATAAAGATGATTTAGAGAAATAATAAATTTTATAAATGGTTAAAAATATAATTTATATCCTTAAAGATAACTTAAAACTTTCACATTTATTACTTTAAAATCATTCCCTTTTAAATCAGACTTGCCATCAGTATATAAAGTATACTTATTTCTTTAATGGTTCATTTAATTTAAATTATAACAATTATATCATATTTAAATTTATGCTTAAAAATATTTTCCTACTATAATACATTACCAAAAAAAAAAAAAAACGTTTGTTCTTTAATTACTATCTTTCAAAACCTTTTTGCATCTAAAAATTTTCATTTTTTTTTCTCAAAAGTGCTAACCAAATCATTACTGTTGAAAATACTATCTTTATTTTCGAGACAAATGAACACTAAAAATTTGTTAGGGACAAAAAAATGCATTCAAGTTTAAAATCTAAATTAATTTGTTTTAATTATTAGCATCAACATTTCATTATCTTTA
>Ga0209489_101269_pt1 | contig 51528 bp, 30 predicted proteins | sample SiratrowhiteBW_FD_187527 | JGI IMG/M metagenome (GOLD analysis project Ga0209489, IMG submission 187527) | Root nodule microbial communities of legume samples collected from California, USA - Siratro white BW (SPAdes) (version 2) | ecosystem: Host-associated > Plants > Roots > Nodule | place...
AATTCAAATAATTTAAATTTTCTCTATATATAAACCATTCAAATTAAAACGGGTAACTTTTCTTCATATTCTTTCATTCAAATTAATTTCACATTTATTTTAATTACTTAAATGACAATTAATTAATCTCAGACTATATTTTCATTTTCATCCAAATTTCCAAAACGGTTTTATCACTATGCATTAATTCTAATTTAATTTTATATGCACAACCCAATACAACATGGAAAAATGGATAAATAGGAGAGGAAAGGTGGGAGAATTAATTATCCTAAACTCTTGCAGTAGCCTATCGATTTCAATTAATCAATTAATTAGTTAATTAAAATGGTACATTTATTCCACAATTTCATTACTTTAAGTAAATTGTGTTATCTTTTCACGATTTTCATATATTTTGAATTAAATCGTGTAATAATGAAACGATTTATTCACAATGATATACCATTTATTCAAAATGATATCGTGCAATTTCTGCACAATTTACCCATACCCGAAAATAAAATAAAAAATATACCATCTTGAGAATTTAAAAAAAAAATTACACTAGTTTTAAAAATTTGCCGTTTCATCAAGTACTTCTTGTACTATAGTTTCACCATTTATTATTTTATACAATAGTTAAAAAGTGTTGTTTAAAATTGAAAAACTAAGGTCTTAGCCTTAGATAATGCAATTTTGAATGTTGCTCAAAGTAACCGTTTTGATACTTGGAACTTACCTAAAAATAATATTATTTTATTAAAATATAATATTTTATTAATAAAAGTATATTTGAAATGAGAGTAATTTTGCTAGAGTGAAGTCTTAACAAATAAATTTTAAACTTTCAGATTATAAATACGAAAGTTAGGATTGTCTTCCAGATTAAATCACACACTTTTAATTTTTAAGCCATTTTGACTTTCGATTTGTCTTTCAAATTATACGATCTAGAAACATTTTTGTTTGCTAAAATTGCTTTTGAATTATACCATTCAAAAGACAAATCAAAAGTCAAAAGAATTCATTCAAAATATCATTTACTTTTTATCTTATAGAATCCGGAAACATGTCAAACAGTAAAAAAAAAATATATACCTCTCTTCTTGCCGTTAATGGTGCAACGAAAATGTAAAAAGAAGGGTAGTTTTAAATTTAATTTTAGGGATAAATTTGTCTTTTCATGTATGTATGGAGGTGCAGGATGATATCATTGAGCTGCAGGAAGAAGCTCTCTTGCTCCAGTTGCACATCTAGCAACTACGTTATTTTTTCGACAAATTCTTCCTCCACCCCCATACTCTCTTTCTGCACCCCCATATAATTTTTTTATTCCATAGCTGTTCTTCATGAAATTACATAAATACTCCTATTTTAATAAAACTCCTCCCCTTCCCAATCGGATGACCAGGCCATCCGGTTCTCATTTTAAAAAAAAATACAAACCGGACGATCTCATTCGGTTCTCAACCCAGTAGATCAAAAAATTCTCAAATTTGCCGTCGACAGCTCCCAAATCCCAAATCAACTACTCTAATCATCAATATCACCTACTAATTGCTAATAAACATCGTCCAAAGCTCTCCCCGCTGTGCTAGAGAGCCAAATACTTCCTTCAGCCGTTTCGTTAGCTAGCCATCCGGTTAAGAGAACCTTCATCCGGTTTAGGTAAGTCATTCGCGACTTCCGTTCGTTATTCAAAATCTTTCAATTAATCCTTCATAGAAGCATTAGGTAACCAATTTGTGATGTTTATTAGCAATTAGTAGGTGATATTGATGATTAGAGTAGTTGATTTGAGATTTGAGGGGCTGTCGACGACGAATTTGAGGATTTTTCGATTTGCTGGGTTGAGAACCGGATGAGGTCGTCCGGTTTGTATTTTTTTTAAAAATGAGAACCGGATGCACCTCCATCCGGTTCATAATTTTAAAAAATGATAAGGATATTTATATAATTTCATGAAGGGCAGTCATGGAATAAAAAAATTATATAGGGGTGCAGGAAGAGGGTACGGGAGTGGAGGAAGAATTTGTCATTTTTTCGCTCAAGCCTGAAAAATAAAAAAATCAAGGGCCCACGTGCTAAGAAGAATGAACCTCATAATGCTTTCAAATGATCAAGGGCACCCTTAAAAAGAACATCACATGAATCCGAAGAAACTCAAGTTCATTCAATGACATGTTTGATGTGGAGGCACCCCTCGAATTGAATATGTTGAAGGTGTAAAATATGTGAGCAAAGAGGCCATGCATGGACTGAAACAGTGGCCTAAATAATAAAAAAACTATTGGGAATATTAATGTACTTGTCTCAGAGACAACGACAAAGCTTCGGCACTAACGATCGTGAGTCAAATTATGCATAATCCTAAAAATCGCATCTTAGTTGTCCATCATTCTAAGTACTAGTGGCAAGAACATCCTAAATGGAGCTGAAATCTCATAAAGACACTAAATACACTTGAGCAATTGATGATAAGTGGTTCATATTCATTTTAGGAAATTCAATTCACTTACCAGTTTCTCCACACAATAAATCTGTAGAGTGAAAGCTAATCTAAAGAGATGATCTCCATTCTTATTATTATAATGACAGCAACCTTCCCCTTCTTGCTGAGAGCTACTTTGTCCTCGTGGAAGGATCATGAACAACAGAAGAAGATAAAATATTGGCAGCATATGTGACAAGACATGGACCAAGGAATTTGAACGTGGGGCAAAAAAACACTGGGCTAGCTCGTAGGAAAAGCTGGCGTTTAAGATGGACACATAATCTAAGACCAAATTTGAGGAGAGGTGCATTCAGTAAACAAGAACAACGCAATGCGTTGATGGGAAATGAAAGGGCCAAAATGGCACAGGAGTTGCCTGGAAGAACAGAGAATGAAATAAAGAACTTTTAGAAAAAGATGAAATAAATTGGCTTAGGAGTCTACCAAGATGACATAAAACCTGTGTTTAATGCTTACAACCCAGAGATTAGTCCCGCTACTTACACTTAGAAGCAGTGATCAGTTCATGGAAGACTGCATGTATGGTAACTATGAATAAAGATCTTTATTCAACGTTATGGATCCTTTTTTGTCATGTTAAAAATTAGATTTCTTTATCAATTTTATTTTATTTTGTATATAACCCGCTATCAGTGTTATTATAGGTTTTCTCCAGTTTGAGGAACAGTTACTCAGAAAATAAAACTTAAAGTTTTGCTTTTTTTCTCCCTATTATTTCTTCTTTTTCTCCTGTGGCATTTTCTTCTCTTGCGATTATAGTTTAAGGCTCTTTTCTTGTGACTATTTTCTAAAAATCTTCTATCTCTCGTATGCGTAATAGTTTTTAGATGGTATTATAATTTATCTTAATAAATTAGATCATTTATCTCATTTTGAAGAGTTTGGACGACGTGATAATGTATATTAGAGATTTCAAATCAAGATAATTTTTTTTAAGAGTTATTTTCTAAAATATTTGTGCAGAAATCTCATGAACAATTCATCCTATCTTTTAATCTATTTTTACCTCTATTATTTGAAAATTTTACAAACTTTATAATTACTTATCTCTTTATATCCTCATTATTAAAGTATGTCTTAAAACAGTTTTTTCTTTCATCAATAAGTTTCACATATAGAAAGGACAAAATAAAACATGTCACAAATTAAAAATTAATTATAGTATATTATACTATTTAACTTCATTTATATTTTTAATTTTATTATGATTGTTGTAAAATATATTATCTTTAATATTTATTTATTTTAATTAAAAGTTTAATTTTGGTTTGTATAATATTAATTTCTAATAAGACTTTAATTTATCATTTAAAAAATATATTCAAATTATAAAAAATATAATTTTATGTTTATAATTTAAATAAAAATAAAATGGAAATATACTATTCAAAATATAGAAAAACAGAAAATAAAATAATTATATAATTATATAAAAAATTAAATTTAAATTGAAAATATATAATTTAAATAAAAAAATTATATCGTAAACACAAACACAGTTCAGAAATATTTAAATAAAATATAATAATATAAAAAACGCGTATGGTAAAACTTAAACACAATAAAAAAAATGTTTGAATAAAATATAATATTATAAAAAGGTTGAATGAATAAAATAATTAAAAAAAATTGTTTAAAAATTAAAATTTTACCTTTTTCTCTTGGACAATAGCTTTTTTTCTTTCTTTTCTTAAGAGTTCCTTCCTTATCTCTTTCCTTCTTCTGAATTTTTCTTTTCTCCAGTGTTTCTTTTCTCCTTTTCCCTTCTTCCTTTTTTTTTTTCATGATGTAATTACAATATAAAAAGACGTCTAAATTTTGTCTTTTTCTCTCCTTTTTTCTGTTTTTATGTTTAAGTTTTAGTTTATTTTTTTATGTTCTGTAATTTTTTATTAATTTATAGTATATATTGTGTCTCATGGTTAAGGAATGAATATATTTTGTTATTTCTTTTTCTATTTTTTAATTAAAATGGATTCTGTGTATTTTTTATGTAAGACACGTGTCTAAGAGGTGGCTTGTATCATCTTGAGCACGTCCAAGAATGTGCTGGAAGAAATGTATTTGACCGCGTATGATCTACATTTGTAAAAGTGTTACCTTTACACTAGTAGATTACATTTATATATTTGTAGCCAAGTTCAATGTTCCATAAAATAATAAATGAAGTGGGTATACTTTTTATAAGTCCAGCCTTCTCAGCCCTTTAGACAACTGCTTTTCTCTTATATTCATTCTCCATTAATTCATTATATTGATCTTAGTTAACCTCTCATTTTTATTTTAACAGAAAAAAATAAAATTAATATTAATAAGAACATTTAAAAGGTGTTTCAAAAGCACAATACAAATACAAAGCCCTACTTAGGACTAGATCCTACACACACAAAACCTCCCATTTAGTTTTAACTATTATTCCATGGCCAATGGTGGTGCTTTTAAGATTACATTGAAGTATAGTGTTCACACCAAATAGAGCTTGATAAAGGCAAGATCTTGCTGCCAAATTTTGTCTATTTGAAGCTTCGATGAGATCCTATGAACCATCTGCTGTTATACTTGCGGAAAGATACCATTTCCTGATTTCTTTTCATGACCAATCCTTTTTTTTTTTTTTTTTTTTTTGGAATTTTTCAGGAATTATGGAACTTCGAGAGTTTCCCTTCCTAACAACACCATAATTTCGGTGAGTAAATCCTTGCCTATGTAGTTCCCAATAATCACCATTGAATTTACTCGTTATATTTTATCATTACTTGCAACTTGTGTTACTTTATTGTAAAAATTTCCCAGTATGTTAATCATCTCTTCTTAGTTATCTGATATTTGGCCTGGCTTCCTGCTGCATTGTATTGGATACCATGAAATGCAGTGGAAAAGTGAAATAACAGAACATGTGTCGCAAGTCTAATGCATAACTTTTAACAATGAAGGTTCCAAAACATTCACAGATTTATTGGACAATATGATGGGAACGTCACACAATTACCTCATTGCTTTTTTTATCTGACAGTGAGAAAGTGAGATTGAGAGAGATGTTCCTGAAACATGTGATAATAGTTACTTAATATTTATAGTTATCAAATAGTTATGCCTTTATTTCTAGTCTTCAATGTATATAACTTTTTTTCTACGATATTTGGTAACATGTTAGAAGTTGATTGGATTATTGCTGAGATATTATTTATTTAGAGTTTGATAATTTATTGTTTTGTTTTTTGAAAAATACCAAGATAAATTAAGAAAGAAAGTGAACGTTATATGTATTTTAAGAGAATATAATATTTTAATTTATAAGTATTTTCTTTGTCATATATTTTCAATGGTAACATACCATATTTTTCACATAATAAGAATTGTCGTATAAAAAATCTATAATAAGCATAAGTACGAATCTCCATACATTCATAAGAATATTTCAAAAATATATTTTTCTATATGATATTTAATAAAAATATTTTCATACTATCATAAAATAAAATTAATTAAAACTTCTCCATCAGTTCAATGAGGAGTCATACCACCATCTGTCAAATGTCAAATCCTCTGTTCACTGTAGTACATACTTATCACATATTTAAAACTAAAACAAACAGGACACAAAAATAAAAATAAGATATAGAGTTTAAAGGAATGTATATTCATAAATTAAATTCTTATCTCAACCAAACTATAAACATTAGACTTTCATGATTCATCCCATACATCACATTATCATTATCACATCTCTACAATAACTCATATCATACATATACTATCTCACATATAAAGACACTTGACTCTCTACTTCCAGAAGACTTGTACATTGAGTTAGACTTAGAAGCTAGCACCTACCAGATGACCCTTCCAACTGTGAATCTACATAGTCCCAAATGAACATAACCTCATCTGATAGCGTAAATTCATATAGTTGTCCTGACCAGCTCTTTCAAATTGTGAGTTTTAATTAAATGGATCTCCTTCAACTAATACTCTTCATCTATGTGATTATAAGGTAATAATAGAGTTAGGATACCCCATTCTCGACAAATCCTTCAACAATGCATGTCCTAACAATATCAACACGGATATCTTCTTTCCTAAAGATACTATGTCTCGATTACCATTCTATATCATTCACAACAGCTCATTCAATCCATAAAAAAAAAGCCATACAAGGATACATCTCACATCAAGACATTACTTATTTACTAAGCATTCAAACGTCTACTACTTGTACAAGTTCAATTATAAAATCAGTCATTCCATCAAACTGTACAAAATTTTATTGTTACTGTTAGAGAACATTTCAAATTAAAACCACATCTCGTTTCACAATTAAGTACTCTAACATAGTGTACTATAGCAGAATTTTAAGACTAACTTTTTTTACCTGTGTAGAGTAGAGACCCTCAAAGTAGTTTCAAAAACCTATATCACAGACAACTTAACCTGCACAAAGAGCTTTTGATCAATGATCAAACTACACTATTAGGACAATGAACCAATAAAGACTCATTATGATACCTCAGAGGACACAGAAAAAAATACTCCTACGAAGAATGAAATTGACCTAAAAGAATGAGTCTAAAGAAGATGAACAAAAAGTAAACTTACTCTATTCAAGAATTTGATTGGATATTCTTACTCGAAACCAAGAATCTAAGGGTGATCTCCGACTAATAAAGAAGGAAGTCGGAGTTTTAGTGAGAATAAAGAGAAGATGAGGAGGATCGTTTCTAATAGAGATGATGGTTTTTATAAAAAACGAAACATGAATATTGATTCTGCTATTTATATAAACTTTTCTCTTTAAAAAAAAAAAAATAGGTGACATCTTATTTATAACTTCTAATAGGTTTATATTCTAAAGCTATTTTCTAGGGTATTTTATTAATTGTTTTAAAAGAGACTACTTTAATATATTAAAATATTTTTATTAAAAATATATTTTTGAAAAATTTATTAACGAATATCTTTTGTACCAAGTAACTTATACATATGAATTATTTATATATGAATTATTTTCATACAAATTATTTATATATGGATTTATATACGAATATACAAATTTCTTTATAATTAAAAGCGATTTCCTTCACATTAACTACATATAAAAAAATTTCATATGTAACACATCCGTAGGTAATCCACGGATTTCGTACATATAATGATGTTTCTGTAAGTAAACATATTCATATGTCATTTGGTCATGAGTAATGTACTTAGTCATTATTTACATATTATTCCGTATATAACGTTACTCACGAAAAAATTTATGTTAATGTAACTACATCTCATTTACATATGAATTTTTTTCTATATGTAATTTGTCAATAATGTCTAGTTTGTGACAAATTTGAGACTTTTCCTACGAATTTATTCCATCAGAAATATTGTTTTTTTTTTGTCTAGTGACACCACACACTGATGTATTACAATTCAGTGAAGTAAAATGAATGAAAACATATCACATGGAGTGATAGATATCTAAAAGGATTACAACACAAAACCTATAGCATGATCAAAAACCTTGAATGATCTTGAATATCTCTTTTCAATTCTTTGTAGGGTGAAATACGTCAAGAACTATCTTCAAAAGGTTGTGAAATTCCTTGTTTAAAAATATCAAAAAGTATATATGTATGTGGTAATAAAAGAGTTCTTTTCTTAAGGAAATCTTAGAGTTATTGATGGAAATAATCAATTATCATTGGTCATTATCAATTATTATGTTCTTCGTGTAACCAGAAACTATTTTTGTCTCTTTATAATCAATTATTTTCAAACATAATCAATTATTTATGAATGTAAAGCTTTCGAAATTGTTTAACATCATCGATTATTACTTGAAATAATAGATACAATAATCGATTATGTACGAAACATGTGAAAACCAATTTCAATCAGGATAATTAACATATTTTCTTTAAGACATTTTAAACAAAACCTTTGATGAATTCATGATATTAAGTCTTCTTTTAGTTATTATTTTCCATAAGCATCTAAAACACGTTGCGTATGTTTCGTCTAATGCATGATTAGAGCAAATTCAGAAGATTTATACGGGATAATAATAATTGTCAATTATTATTTTTTAATATTTCATTTCCATTTTCAATTATTAAATTATTATTATTTAACTTTTTATATTTATTAATTTAAGATATACCAAAAAAAACTTAAAGGAAAATTGTTTTATCATATTTCCTTATTTTATACATTAGTATAAAAGACTTTCTTATTTCATATATAAGATAATGTGATCTAATTTGACTTAAAATGTATATTATCTTAAACAAACATCCTTAAGAGAGAATATTTAGATGTTGTCTAAGATTTGATTATTTTTTTAAATGAAAATCTATATTACACTGCATTGTCATTGCCAAATGAAATTCCTACCCTACGAGAGGATTCATCATTGTTGACTATGTCATGCTCATCATGCACCTTGCATACTGGAGCATCATCTACCAATGTCACATCATGTTGTTGAACAATCAATATAGATGACAATACCTCATGTTCTGATGAAGATAAGACATCTCCAATAGGACCTAACTCGGCATGTTCTGGTTTCCTTTCTGCCAATTTAGCCACCATATTCGATGGGAATCGACCTTTTCCAACAATTATGAGATCATAATCTCCACTTTTTCCTATTACTAATACATCTTCCACAACATCCTCGCTAAACTTCTCAATGTATTCAACCATGTCATTCAACTTGTTTTGAAACTCTTTAATTGCCTCCTCATCCAACTCCTGTAATTGATTAAATAAAGTAATATAATATCAAGAGCCTAAAATATTATTTATGTTTGCATTCATCCAATTGTACCTTCAAAGCACAAAATAGATAAGCAACATTTATATATTGAAAATATGTAAGTTATGCTCAACAAAGTTGCATACATGATAAGAGGCATAAGTTTGTCCATAAATTAACAAAGAAGACAAATGTTAATTAAGTATTTGTTCTCAAATTTTCACATATCAATGCTACAATATAATTAAGACGTGAAAAGGATAAATGAATTTACATGTATTTCAATCCATTTGTATTGTTAGTGACATAATGTGGTCATGTAGGAGAAAAATGCAATTTTTATGAAGAACCTACCTTAATAGATTGAGAAATTTATTAAGTATATATCCACACACAAAATGTCTTTTTTTATGTCCAATATAAAAACAAAAATGTTAGTCAAGAATATTTGGAATCTAAATGTATAACTTGAGTCTACTATGTAAGTTGTAAGTGTTTTAGAGTGTTACCTTTTCTTTCTGGCGATTCATTCTAGCAGTGGAAAAGCTGTAACTTTCGTCGTTGCTTTTACCAGGTGAGAAGCTTAACACAATGTTGTTCTCATCCAACCCATCATTTTCAATAAACCTTACAACACTTAGTTTAACTGTTGGGTGTTCAACCATCTTCTTCCCCAACTCTAGAGCTTCACGATCATCAGGGCCACCGAAAAAGATGATGCACACTCGTTGGGAAACAATGGAATTTGGGGTTGGAGTTCGAGGCAAAATACCATATCCACGATCCACAAGCACGACCACTGAGCAAGGTGCATTCTTAAGTACCTTTTGGTTCACAAGTCTCCATTCGTGGCCTGCATTTTCTACCACTTGATATTTCTCGTTGTCCCCATTCACTTCTGTCCTCCAGTGTTTATGGAAGGGCAAAATAATCATGGTCAGCATTTTCTCCTCTGCCACATGGCAGATGTCCTCATGCATGGTGGAGAGAGAAGAGATAGTGGTTGTGGATCGAACCATGACTCGGCCTAGTTGACTATAGGCTTGAAAGGCTCCTGCAAGTCGGTCATGCCATTGACCACGATGGGAGCGGTTGAAGAAAGGGAAACCATTTCTACGAGCACGATGAACCATGATGATAGAGGATGAGCGCTCTGTGAGCTCAACAAGGTGCATCATGAACAACTTTATAAAGGACTTTTTTGTGCTTCGAGTTGATTCAATCAAATTTATGATAGAAGAGATATTGTCTGGCCCATGGAGACAAGCTAAAACTCTGAACTTCTCAACCATTTCAACCCTAGACTTCGAAGAACTGTCACCTAGCTTCCGCGGGACTTTCATTGAGCTAACTCGAGCTGGTTTATAGATAGTCATCACTATTGGTGTTGTGATGAAGGTAGTGAATAGAGCCATAAGAACTAAAATTGCAAATATTTCAGCATTTAAAACCTGAAAATTAAAACCATTTATCAAAATTAAACCACATCTTTTTCAAAGTGCTTACCCTATAAATCAAAATCAAGTAGGAACTCAAAATTATTTTACAATTCATATCACTATTCTAGTTACAAAATATAGTTTATTGTATAATTAAGGGGGTAAAGTTTAAAGGAGAAAGGAAAAAGATTAAAAAAATGTTTTAGCTAAAGAAATTCGAATAATTCTTAAAGTAGAATATTCAATATTTTTTCATTTTTAAAGTTTCTTATGTATAATTGACTATTAAGTTATAATTAAGTTTTTAGATTGCGATTAATCATCCTTACTTGCTATTGTGTTAACTTGTTACTACTCTTAAAACAATCTCTTCTGGATAAGTTCATGTTGTTATTTCATTTTCATTCTATGACTAGCATTTAATGATAAAAAAGGATTTACTTGATTAAAGGAAAAATTTTGAAAAAAAATCAAGGAGAGAGACCTCATATTCTCACATAATTACTCTTTTGTAGCTAATTATGCGTTTTTTTAATGATCTTTGACTAAAAATTATTAATTATCTCCACCAATATATCTTCAATAAGTGAAAACAATGTTAGCCAAGTCATAAATATGTCTAATATATAGTTTCCTAATTTTAAAGATAGACAAAAGGATTACTAGTCAGGTTGACTATATATAAATCACTATACAACTCTATAATAATAAAGTAAATATACCTAAAAAGAAAAAGACTATTAATGAAGTTGTCAAGATGTCTACTTGTTGATATAGCCTAGTCTTAGGAAAAAATAACTATTAATTTGGTTAACCATATTTACTGTAAGTAAAAATTAAGCATAGTGAGGGATATTGTTTAGAATAAAACAGATAAATAAATAAGGTGACCATGTATCAAATTTGGTGTGAACGAATAAAAATTTACTGTAGCAAAATGATGACAAAATGGAGACCTAATATGGATACAATCATGATGAAAGTCTGTAACTTCAAATAGATATTAATCAAAGCATTCAATATGTAGTGTCCTATATGTCTAATTTATTTAGAAATTATATTGGATTGATTGTCTTTTTCCTTATTTGAGTTGTGTATTGCATTTCTTTATTTACAATACCACTTTCACATTCCTTGATAAGATGTTATGACTCCCATAACTTTACACCTACTCTTACCAGAGAAGTAAATAGTAAAACATTAATAGACTGTGCTAACTGACTTTAGCATCCTAACTTAGCACCGAATCTTGTCTACTTTTTGAAAGGTAGGATTGGCAATGCTATATTTGTTTTTATCAAAATCAGATATAAATCAGATGGAAGAGAAAGAACAGGTTTGACGATGCAGTAGGACAGAAAACTAAAATGAAGTTCTTCGTTGTGCCCAAGGAACTGTAAGGTCATAATATGTCACGAAATTTATAGATACCATATTCTTTTGGGCCCACGGGGGAATCAAGAAAGTCTTTGTTCACAAGATTATCGTTTCAGGAATCACGAAAAAAAGTTTAAACGTAAATGACATGCCATTTGGACCAGTCAGAATTTTTATCTAACTTCCCATCTTATACCACTTGGACTTGGCTACTCAACCACAACTGTGCAACAAAGCTGTGACGAGAGCAATAAAATACATTTCGAGTTTGAAGGTAATGATGTTTTGAAATGGGGTGATGAGACACGAACACCCCATCTTCTAATCAACACCAATAAATAATATTTTTATTTTAAAATGTAAAATAATTCGAGATGAATTCATTAGAGAAGGAAAGATATTATTTTTTATTAGGTGTTAAAAGAGTGTGGGAAAATTGAAAAGTGTTTCCTTTGAAATATTTTACTCAAGTTCGTCTACTTTTCCTAACCTATCTTCTAACCCATAAAATCCACCATGTCAAAGTCAAACAAATAGCTTGTACGCCGAGGGGGTGACTGTTCAAAAGAAGGAATTTGATATAACCATAAGGTATCCGTAGGTCTATTTCATCCGCAACTAATCTTCTTTATATTACACTTAAATAATATTTAGTCATGATTCTATGAATAAACCAAAGATTCACCCTTGGTTCTCAATTAAAAGACAAGTGTTGCAAGGCAATTATATTCATTCTGCCACGTGGTCTTTAATCAGCAGCCTACGGTTGACATAGACAAAGTTTTTTGATGTTGAAAGATTTACATTATCTGTATATAGGTCGTGTTTAAAAGCATATAATTTATAAGGAATATAGGAACCTTCAACTAGAGTGAAAGATCTCTCCTAAAGTGACAAATTTTAAATTGTGATTGAAAGATGTGTGTATATTTAATACGTGAACATGTGTATGGAGCAAGATTAGTGTATGTGAACATGAGTATATGTAAAAAAAGTAAGAAAAGAAAGAAAGTGACCTTTTTCTCCCTTCCAATGTTGAGTACGATGAGCTCAACGAGGCCTTTGGTGTTCATGAGAACGCCAAGTGTGAGAGATTCTCTGGCGGGGATCATGCAGAACATGGCGACAGCAAAGGTGCCAATAATTTTCCCAGCACAGGCGGTGGCTATGACGAGAACCAGAAGCCCCCACGCGGAAGCGCCACGTATGGTAGTTACGTCGGTTTTCAACCCGCTAGAGGCAAAGTAGAGTGGCAGCAATAAACCTAAAACGAAATCCTCGATCCTTTCTGTTAGCTTCTTCGCGAAGTTTCCCTCCTTTGGAATCGTTAACCCGAATACGAAGGCTCCGAATATGGAGTGAATCCCGATCAGGTCCGTCACAAACCCCGACACCAACACTCCCGCCAGCGTCAAACAAACATAAACCTCGTCAGTGGCGTCGTTTTCGCCCCTCCTTGCCACAACCTCCATCGCCGGCCGGACAGCCACCATCATCACAACCACGAACGCCACCCCCGAGAGGAGAACCCACACCGATACCAGAGGACTCTTCTGGGACCCGTCGCCGTCGCCCGCCAAAGCCACTGCCAGCGCCAGTAGGATCCACGCGACCACGTCGTTGAACGCCGCCGCCGCCATCGCGATCTGCCCCAAGCGCGTGGTGAGGAGCTTCAGCTCCGCGAGGATGCGCGCCAGTACCGGGAATGCGGTTATGGAAAGCGCGACGCCCATGAAGACGACAAACTGCGCGAAGCCGGGCTCGTCTGCGCCTTCCACTGTTTTGCGAAGGATGACGGCGACGCCGATGCCGCAGACGAAAGGAAGAGAGATCCCCACGGCGGCGATGCTGAAGGCTCTTCGGCCGCTCCGGCGAATGGAATGGAGATCAAGCTCCAAACCTACGAGGAATAGGAAAAAGAGAAGACCTATGCTTGCTACAGATTCCAGTGTTGGCGTGCTCCATGAAGGGAACATACGATGCAAATAACTTTTGTTTCTTCCCAGTGCCGATGGCCCCAGCAAAACTCCACCCTTCACAGATTAACACTAATATTAAAACTAATCCCATCCACAAAACAAAGCATAATTGAGAACAAACTCTTTCAAGCGTTGTAGAACTAGATTTAGCGTTTCTGCGTAAGTTCTTTAAAATTAAATAATATTAATTGGAATGAGTGGAACATACCAGAATCTCAGCAATGACTTTGGGTTGTCGAAGGGGTTTGAGAAGTAAAGCGAGGGAGCGAGTAACGATGAGGACTAACGTGATTTGAACTATGAGGAGTGGGAAGGCAAAGTCTAAAGGATTATCACCTTGCCACACTCCACTGGAGGATGTTTTGATGGATGTTATGTTAACCGGCATGGTTAATGGCCGTGAAGTTTCTAGCTTTACACTATTCTTGAAAGCTAGTTATGCATTGAGAGCTTTGTGTTGCTATGAGAAGGCTTTGCATGTGTGCATTTATAGAAGAGGAGCAAGGTGACAGGTTCTGTTCGGTTTGGATTAAACCTCTTAAGTCCTAGGTAGGTACGTCACTCTCTCTCTCTGATTCTTCCCTAGTTGTTTTTCCTGCGTGGCAATAATTGAAAAATCAATGTGTTTAGATTCACATTTTGAATTTTAAATTTACATTTCAGATGATTTGACGCGACACATAACTAAACTTATACTATTGCAAATAAATGGTTTTTATTAATAATGTCTCTCAAGTTATAAACATTATCTTATGTCGTTCTTAAAAAAAAAAAAAAAAAAAAAAAAAAAACCTCAAGGGGAGGCAACTAAATTTCTTTTGTTTACAATATCTTTTCAAATTATAAATATTCCGTTGAAGAGTCATAAGATGCAAAAAGAATTTTATTAATAATATCTATTTAATGATTGATGTAGTAAATTAGATATTTCATCAATTATTAAACAAGTGATAATATAATAATTATAAAATTACTACTGTGTTTTATTTTATACTGTTTTATAAAGAAAGTCAATGTAATATAGATGACCTCAAACACTAGAGCGCATTTTTGCCATCATTGGTGGTAAATACATTTCCATTATCAGTGCTAGAGGAATGACATTTTAGTTCGAAGAATTCAAACTTTTTAATTGAATTCAAAACTTGTGTATTAATAAATCGAGTTCAATTAGTGGTGAGCAATACATGTACCTTATCCACACTAAATATGTGACATCACGTCTCAGTGAATTATTGCTCTATTCAATCGAATTGACTTCCAATTAAGCTTGCAACATGTTCTGTATTTAAATTAGTTTATATCTGTTCAAGGAATGATATTTTTTTTCGTTAGGGTATTCTGTTATATTTAATCTTTTAAAAAATAAAGGATTAAATTATATTATTTATTTCACTAAAAAAAGTTGTCTTATTTTTTATAAAAAAAATTAATGTCTAATACAATTTAAAAAGTTTAAAAATGCCTATTAACAATATTGAAATTAAAAAAAAATTATACGATTAGTTCTGTAATAATAGAGGAAGATGTTAAAAAATAACTACAGATAATATGTATTCATCTCACTCAATTCTAAACAATAACTAGAAGAATAGTTAAGAATAATGTAAGACCGAATAAATTAGGTTTAATAATAAAAATGATTTTAATACGATGGAGTATCAATATTGTATTAATTAAGTTTAAAAAAATTATAAATAAAAGAATTTAATTATTCTAACTTTATTTTATAAAAATCGTCATCTTTTTAAAATTTATTTTTTCTATTTTCTATCCAGAATTGTAAGTTGATCGTTTATCTCTTTGAAGATTCAAATCTATTACAGTAAAGTTAGCAGATAATAGAAAACATCCATTCGATCAAAATTTTGTGTAGAGTAAACTTTTATTTGCTCCATTTTTTGTATTGTTTGTATGTGAATGGTTTGCATGTCTAAAAAGATGTGTTGCGTATAGGGTTTGATAGACTTTCTGTATTGAACATGAGTTGGGATTTAGCTAGAATAACTTATTTTCAAGTAAGGGTAGTTGTTAAATGTTTGAAAGAACACTAAATTAGAAGATCTAAATGATTGGTTATGACTTGTTCACATTAATAATATTTTATGCAGAGATATCATATGGTTGAAGATTATTTGATGTAGTGTGTGGACTGATTTATATTGTCAATAAAAATTCTTTTGGATTGAATTGAAAAATATTGGATGAAACTAAGTTGGATTGTTGTCTTAATAGACATTTGAAATTATGAGAGTTGTGTGGAAGGGTGGAAAGTTGTATTTGTATTGTAGATGGATGAAATATATATTTAATTTTTTTATAATTGAGTTCAAAAATTTATAAACTATCTTTAATTGTATTATGATTAAATTGGCTTAGGTTTTTATTTGGAAAAAAATTAATGAAATTAATTATATAGTATGTTTTGGAGTGAAATGGTTATATGGAATTATATAGGTTATGTTGTGGTATTTGATAATTAAATTAGGTGCATAAATGTTTTATAATTGTTGGATAGATTACGGTGTCAATTTGACGAGGAAGTGAGTTTTAATATTAGAAATTTGCTCAATAAATTTAGATTGAAAGCAAGTGAGGATAACAGATTCACTCAATAGTTTTGTAGACACTGAGCAAATCAATGCTTTTCGAATTAGGTTCAATGGTTTCTATGAAAGTTGTAGTCTTTGGATGTTAATTTTACAAGGACTTTGAATCATTTAAAAAATAAACTTTAAAACACTAGTTATGACCTTTTAGATGAGTAAAAGTTAAGTTGTCAATTAGTTGAAGTTGTTACAGTTTTTTAACTTTTAAACTAACTAAATATTTTTTTAGGATTGGAAGTTTTTATTAGAGTTCTGACTTATTCTCTTATTTTTCTTATAAGTTATATTTGAGTAAGAATGGATTAGTAAAACTTATGAGTATATTATACGCATTTTAATGTTTGAAATTATATATTTTTTAACTTGACTAATACTTTGAAATTGTAATTGATTTGTATTATTAATAGATATTATTGATATGATGTGGATATAGTGTTTACCAAGAAGGTAATAGTGTGTTGTGTAGTGGTAAACTGCATGTCTATGAAAAATTATCCTGACTACTGGACTCACATAAAAAAATGTATTAAGGTGGTTAGTCAATAGAGATTTCTAATACTTGACTTGTAATTTGAAAGGAAATTGGATCTTGTAAGTTCAAGAAAATGACTCATATAAGTGAATAATATTCTGTCTTTGTCAAGTTAAAGAGGACAATAATGTCAAAAATATAAAACTTTTAGAATATAAATAGAATATAAATTCATCACATTTATGTGTCTTTTAGAAATCATCAAGTTTTATGTGATAGGTTAGATGAGATATGAATGTCATATCTATAACTTTTGACATGATAAAGTAAGATTATTAACAATATGAATTTTGATATGAGATAGATAAACACTTGAATTAGTTAGTACGTGTGAATGAATATATATTTAGGATAGATGTTACAAGTGTTTATTAAATATGTTGTTTGATAAAAGAAGTTATTTTATCTTTTGAATTATCAATTTATATTTTATTGTGTGGTTTATATTGTGGTCTTATTTTTATTATTTTATTCTTACTTACTGGATTGGAGGAATCAGTTGGTACAAAAGATAAATATTTTATATATATTATGTGTGGATTAAATTTTATTTAGTAATATATGTAAATTGTATGAAGAGGGAATTAAATTGTTTTAAATATAAAGTATGAATATATAATTATAGATAGATATAGAAATTTTGTAACCTAATTATGAAAATGTTAGTCTGCATTCAACTTGATAAACTTAATCAAAATAATTAGTATTGTGAGAGAAAATAAGTGTAATGATTGAAGATAATTTATTGATGGGGGAGTCCTTAATTTAAAGTAACGTGTGCAGCTAATACCAGGGTTTTGTATAAAAAAATGATGGATGACATTTGATGACATTGGTTGCGGCGGTGAGAATGTGATGCTGCCAGCTATAAATTAAGCCCTAATGTATGGTTGAAGGAGAGAGAAGTTGGGAGAAGTATGTGATGGTAATGACTCATCGCATATTTTGTTTGAGATGCGATTAAATAATGAGTGGAAGAAGCAAGGGAAACTCCCCCACCACCATGCCAAGCTTCTAATATTGGAGATATACCTTAGTCAAATTACCTTCTATTCAAGATTTGCTTATCATTTTCATCTTTCAATAAACTTCTTTAGAAAACAATAACTTGTTTCTGAAAAATTTAGTAGTTACTGTTTATTCTATTATTTCTATTTCATATTTATTATTTATTAATTACTATTTTTTATTATTTATCACTTAAAGTTTGTTTGGATTGGAGAATAGATTTGAGATGATTTGAGATGAAAGTGTGTGCAAAATTTAGTTGTTTGGATTAAAGAAAAGATAGTAAAATTTAAAGAGAAAGTTTATGAAAGTTTGTGAGTGTTGTGATAGGTATGATTGATAAAATAATTTTTATTAATATTTTTATTATTGTTTAGAAATTTATTAATATTTTTATTTTAATTATTAATTTTAATAATATTATTAAAATTATTATTTATAACATTATTATTATCATTTTTAGGTTTTAATATTAATATTATAAAGATTTCTTAATTATCTTATTTTTTACTAATTAAAATTGTTATTATTTTTTATTATATTATATTATTGATTATATTTATTTTATTTTGACTTAAACATAAATACTGATAAATTTATAATAAAATTTAATTATATAAAAATGATATTGGAGATCGTGCTTTCTCTCAAATATCAATCCTTTTTTTTCTATAACTATGTTTTTCTCGTTCGATCATCTAATCTAAATGGAATGTTACTGTTTATTTGTATTACTTATATTTACTATTTTTCATTTATTATTTATTATTTACTATTATTATTTATTATTTGTTATTTATTAAAATAATTTAACTGAAAAAGATAAGTAAAGACATCAGTTTTTTATTATTTTCTAATCACTTTTTTAAAGCACAAACAAGCCTATCTAGATAAATAGTATTGTTGTGCTGTTCTTACTAACTTTTCAATAATAAGTAAAGGTCACTAGATTTGTAAAATTAAATATTAGTATAATGCATAATATTATAAGTTTATAGTAATTATACTCTAACAATTGTTTAAAAAATCACATTTGATTTAGATAACTACTGAACAATTTATTTAGAGAACGGTAAAACTTAACATTATTTTTTGTTGAATTTGTAAAACTTAACATTTCTTATTGTCAAGTGATATTTTTTTATTGCAAATCGAATTTTTCATTATGCGGTGAATTTCTTTTTATTTGAAATTGAAGTATAATGTGACATGAATCTAGAATTAATTTAATCTTTATAAAACTCAGTAATAAAATCGAATTATGTATACATTTATATCGTAAAATATTTCAAATTTATTTAAAATAATAATTTACATCGTACTAAAAGAAATTTAATCTAACATTACAAGAAATATAGTTGAAAATATATATATATATATATTAATGAATAATAATTCTAACCCTACAAGTCAACTTTTGAATTAATTTAATAAAAAAATTAAAATATTATAAAAGTCTATCATAAATATATTAAAGGATCGTTTACTATGCATCCTACCCTCTATAGTTTGTAGTCTTTTCAGAATGTCAAGTGTCGTACTAATTTAACTATATAAGTGTCGGAAAAGTCTTATCTCCCACACTATTCTCTTTTTCTAATTTATTATTCTCAAGCTTTTATTTATTCTCACCGTACATATATTAAAGAATATACGTATGGGGACAATATACCATGAGTATAATAGTAACTTCTTCCACAGTAAACGATAATGGAAATCCTTAGAAGGACGAAAAAAATACCGTTTTTGAAAATAAAACTCAAACACGTTCTTACTAGTTTTATTGCCTCGTGTATATTCTCAATATTTTCTTTCTCCAAGATTTCAATGTTTATTTGGATCTTAAAAGAAATTTCTTTCCATAACTTCAAATTACATTTCTTTCAAACTTAAAAAAAAAATATAGTACCTTGTAAAAATAGATATTAATAGTTATACTATGAGTGTATAAAATACTTTTACATTCACATCTAATAAAAAAATACTATTTGTATGAATTTTAAGATAACTATTATAAAAAAATAAATTTATTATGTTAATAGTTTGTGATGGAATAACATAATAAATTATTTAATTTATATTTTTAGTATAATATTTTTTTCTCAAAACAAATATTGTTCTTTCTTTGTTTTAGGGATCGAATATGATAGAGTGGCCGTAACATTCTTAAACGTCTTTCAAAATAATTTATAATATTTTTTATTTTTCTAAAACTAAAATATAATTTCTAAAATCTAAAAAATGTAAATGTATCTTATAAATCATTTTTATAATTGTATAAAATCATTCTTTGTTTTTTCCATGCATTCAATTTTACTTAAATTAATTAATCTCTTTTATATCTCGAAACTACTTTTCAATAAATTTTTTAAAAACCATTATCAATTATTAAAAACAATACTTTATTGCATTTTAATTGACCATATGCAAAATATAATTTTTACATCTAAACATAGTTATTTATTTATTATAATTTTAATTATATGAAAATAAACACATATATCGTGCAAATACATATATTATATTTCTAGTTAGTGTTAAAAGATTGCTACACTCGCTGTGGTTTACAAAATTTCAATTGCTAAATGTTGGTTGAATCACTTATTAAGTGCTAAATAAATTAATATTTTAATATAGTCAACAATTATAATATTTTGAAATAATTTTTAAAATTATCATATTTTACAAATGACAAGAATATTGTATTCTATCTTCAACGTATCCAATATGAATTGTCAAATTTATGGTAGTCAAAATTAACATGTAAAATAAAGTATGGTTCAAATCATAATCGAAGGGGAATTGATTTGAAAATAGACCTCCTCTACTTTTATCAAAAATTCTTTTGAAAACTTTAATATAAAAAATATAGAATGACAATGATTTCAATCATAGAAAATCATACCAATATAATCAAAATAAAAAACATAGATATACAAATTTTTATATTAGTTCGATTTCACGGAAGTCTTTATTTACTTCAATTTAGATAATCTTAGTTTAATCGTTTCACTAAATTTTTAAATTATTTAATTACAAGAATTTTGGTGTAAATAAAACAAGCAAGAAACTTATAATATTTCTTAAAACATTCTTAAAAAAAAACACAAATATTCAAAATACTCAAATATCTAGCTATAACTACGTGTAATATATTACAATTTAAGGAAATAAAATGAAAGGAACGATATTATGTAATATCTTGAGTGACACATATCCCAAAAAAATTATAATACAAAAACTATAGCATGATAAAAAATCTTGAATAATCTTGAATATCTTTTTTAAAATCTCTATAATGTGAAGTATTCCAAGAAATCTCTTTAAAAGATTGCAAAAATATTTTTCAAAAGGTATATATGTATGACAGTGAAAGAATTTTTTTTAAAAGAAATTTTAGAGTTACTAATGAAAATAATCCATTATGATTAGTACTAATGGATTGTTATGATCTTCTAGAAACCATTTTTATTTCGACATAATTAATTATTTTAAACATAATTAATTATTTATAAATGTAAAATTATTGAAATTGCTTAAATAATCAATTAATGACTAGAATAATTAATACAATACTCCGATTAAGTGTGAAAGATGTAAAAGCGAATTCTGATTAGTATAATTAATTATTATTTGGAATAATTAATTAGATACTTAAAATAATTTATTATTTGCAAGTATTGAAAAACCAGTTTTAACTTAGTAAAAAATAATCAGTTATGAATTTAATATAATCAATTATGCTCGTAAAAGGTAGAAAATCAACTTTATTTAAGAACGAATGATAAACTTAATCATATTTTACATCTTGATTATATTAAATCATTTAACTATGAATGAGATGACTATGCTTTGCAAACATAATAAAATTAGTTTATAATAAAATAAAAATTAGAAGAAATCTGAGAGAATTATGAAACATTATTGTATGTTTTATCGGTTAAAAAGCACGTGTGAATAAACATAAAAACAATGTAAGAGTCAAATTTTGAAAGTCGAAACCGATGATAACAAACTTTTTCGTTCTCATTTCAAATCGATGCTAGTTTTCATATTCGCTTCCTTTTCACACAGAAAATTCCATTCCAGACTAAGACACATACATAGAATAAAATTATCAATGAAGCTACAAGATAATCAAGAAGTATATATCAATGAAAATAAATCAAGTGTCACATAGTTCTTCTAAATACAGAGTATCAAATGTTTTAATTTTTAATATTCTTATTGTTTGAATTAAAGAGTGGAAAAAGAGGGGGAAGAAAAACAAAGTACTAAGTAAATTTGTTTAAATTAGAGAGAAAATACGTAAAATTTGTTTTTTTTTTCTATTTTATTGATATAATAAAACAAAAAATGTACAATAATTTGAAAATGTTAAATAATTATCATAATGTCTTGTTAATGAAAATGGTTTTGATTAAATAGGAATTAATATTTAGAAACACATTATCTCTTGTAAATTAAATTAAGAAATAATTAATGATCATTTTATATCGAGACAAGTCTTCATATATTTTCTTCTGCTAAATTTAAAAAAAAAATTATGATGATAATATTTTAATTACAAATAATACTTTTTCCTCCTTTTTATTTTAAGGAACTAGAAGAAATATTTCTTTAGTTAAAATTTGTTCAATTTTACTTTGATGGATACTAAATTATTAGCGAAGAATGTTGCTGAACTTGCAAATAATTCGTTTTCTTTTCTTATCATGTAGAGATGTGTAACATATTCATTTTAATTATCTGATTGGTTTGTAAAGTATTTTGATAAATTAATATTACTAAAAATAAAGTGAGAACTAAAAAATGCATAATAATGTTTTGATGGTAATAGTTTAAATAAAATTAAATATTATGTGTATTTTTAAGGTGAGATAAGCAAACAAATTAAACATAAATTATGTCACATCACATAATTATTAGATTTTCAGTGGTATCAAACATAAAGAATTTAAATCTCTTTCTTTATTTGTACACCAACCACACGTATAACAAAAATGTAATATGAAAGAAAGTGTAACAAGACAATACTTATAAATCAAGGAATAAAATATCTTTTCATACAAATGTGATGACTTTAGAATCATGAGTTGGATGTGCATTCTTCAAAAAAAAACTTTCTTTGCATTTTTCCGCAACTAACTCAATACAAACAAACAACCCTAAATTTCATGTGTTTTCACTCTTCTTCTATCTTCATCTTCAAGTGTTTCCACTATTTTCTATCAAATGATCAATAGTTTACCTCTTTATACAAAGTAGATAATTGATGATCTTTTAAATAGTAAATGAGGGTATAAAGAGATCTTTTTGCAACTCATCTTATTGAAGAAAGCAAATTTGTGATCAGCATCTTGACCAGAGTGAGATTCTCAAAGGACATATGAAAACGTGAGAAGGTTCTCTAGGCACAATGCTGTTCACCATCACTTCTAATAGCATCATCCAAAGAAAAATATTCCAGCCTCAAAAATTAAAATTATATTTAAATGAAATTAAAAAATAATATTCACATTATATATGAAATTTCATAGAAAAAAAACTCTATTAAAGTAAGAAGTTGACAAAAAGATAAAAAGTAAAAAAGATATATATAGAAATAGGTGTAAGGTAACAAAAATAGTAAAAATGCTTATAAATAAAGTATACAAATAATTTAACAGAAGGAATGAAAATTAGGGATAACAAATAAATACTTTTATGGTCATAACCAGTACATTTATTATAATTAACATCCATTATGGAGCTAAGGTAAAATAGTTCTTAAATTAAAGAAACATTATTACATCAATTATTTAAGAAATTGATGTATAAGAAAGATATGGTATTTCATTTTTACATTAGTGATATCTTCACATAAAAGTTTTGTTTCATTACATTCTTATTTTATTTTATGTTGTATTTTTTTAATATTTATTATATTTTCATTTAATTTAAAATTAATAATTTAACATTTTTATACTTTTAATACTTCAAATTTAATACTATAATTAGAAATAATTTATTTTGGACTTAGTATATTAGTTTTATAATCTATATAGATTTCGATAATATAAAAATGGACTATGTATCATACTTTATGCCATCATAAAAAAGACTATAAATATTATTATTGTATTTAAAAAATTTATTTACATTTACTTTTATTGGTTAAATATAATATTTTATTATTAAAAAGGTTGTAAAGTACGTGAAAAAGAAGGGGGTTGTCGATGGTAATTTTCCTATAAAAGTATAGAATTTTTTATGTCATTTAAATAATAATTGACATGGTATAATTGTCTCGAATATTTAGTATAATCAACATAACAATTTTCCAATAAGTATTTTGATGGTATACACTCAATTTTCCAATAAGTGAATGTAGCTTAAAACTCAATTTTTATGTATACACTCATTAACAAAAGCTCAAATGTGTATCATAAATATTTTGATGGTTCAAATAATAATTAATATATTAAGTGTTCTATATTTAAAAAAATTGTCATTGTGTGTGATTTATTATGATGGGTAAACTACCTCTATCATAATAAGTTGTTATAAAATTTTATTTTTTGACTGGTCTAATTTTATTATGTAATTCTTTTAAGTAGAAATAAAAATAGAAGAAGTTAAAAACAAAATGTAATACTTCAATGTTTTGAATAAAACGTCAATGAAAAAGCTTACTGACACTTAAATCCTTTTGTCAAAGGAGATTGCCATCATTGTCAATTAAAAGAAAAAGTTAAGGTGTAAGTGTAGTATTATTAAGTAAAGGACAAGTAGGGATTTCATTTCAATGGTGAAAGAATCGAAAAAAGAAAGTCTTTGGTTCCGAAAATTGAAGAAAAAGTTGCTTTTGAAAAGCTTGAAATGGAGGTTCAATTAATCGAAACAGAAATTACATAATATATGTGAATTTCCGCAATAAAAATCACTTCACAAACCGTCTTCACATAAAGAACAATAATATACAAATGTTCAACATGTAAACGTGTGGGTCTGTTTTTCTTTTCTTTTTTTCTTAAGAACTATGGAAGTAGGTGTATAAATGGGAGTTTTATGTGACATTTAGATGGTGAAAAAATAGACATAAAAAACAAATAATTTGGTAACAATAAATGAAAATGACTAATGAAAAATTCGTGTTTGAATATTCTTTTCACCAAATTATTGTATCAGTTATTCAAGTTTATTGATGTTTTCATACTCTTTTCATAATCTTGTTTATTTGCATTCTTACTTTTTTAAGATTTATATCCTTTTGAGTTCTTCACTTTTTTTTCTTGTGTTGCTACTTTAAATTAAACTTTAAAATTCCAAGTTGAATGCTGAATTGTAAAAATCAAATCCTTTTTAAAATAAGTATAAAAAATTATTTTAAAATTAATTTTTATATTAAATTTGACTCTTGTGCTTTCTTGTTAATTAGTGTATTATTTTCATTCAAATTGAAAATAAAGAATTTTCTTGCATAAAAGAGCACATACTTGATAGTTGTTTAAACTTAAATAAATTAAAATATTTATTTTTTATAAATAATATATTTATAACTCAGTGAGACTAGTATTTATAGTTGTTAGTGTACTTGTTTTAATTGATTTAGTTTTAATTGTTAATGTGATTATGGAGGAATTGTCACATATCACAATATATCTAATATGGTCACAACTTTGGTCAGTATAACTATAAAACTATCTTTAACTTAACTAGTAATATGAACTTATAAATCTTGTATTAACATACATTGGTTTAACTATCACCACTAAAATGAAGAAAATACATTCCTTCAACGTGAGTCCCACATTAGGAATGCAAATGTAAATGCCTAAAAATTGAAACTAAAATTCTTCCATAAATAATCTCCTTGACAACTTTTACAAAAGTCCAATTGGTTGGATCAAACCTCAACTTATTTATGAAAACAAAGACTAATCATAGGAATTTGTCAAAAGATTCTCATGCAGCGTAGAAATTATGAGAATTTTGAAAGGTGAAACTATTCATTAAAACATTTGGTAATACTTTAGATGTTTGGATACAACAAATGATTCATAATAACTAAGAAATGGTGAATTTTTTTTTATAAAAAATGATTGCTATATCTGTTAGTTCAAATCATGAATGATAACTTTCTATTCTCAGCAAATCAAACTATTAAAATAAGGGATGTTATCCATCTTTCAAGATGAAAATCATAATCATGAGTTATCGATCGGTAATAATGATAATAATAATCTTCAACAAGATGAAAGTTTATATAAAGAGGACAAAATGATGATCAAGTTTTACAACAAATGAGAAATAATATAGGTGTAAAACAAAATGAATAATGATCAAGATAATAATGGAATGTATCCTAATCAAAATAATTTCCAATCAAACCAAATGTTAGAAAACGTATTAAACGAACAAGGGTTAGAGTCCATGTATTTCAATCATTTATATTTTGTATCTCCCTTCATTAGTTTTGTAATGAGAACTATATTACCTAGAAGATCTAATGTCCCTAAATTCACTAATCTTTTATTTGGATAAGGAATTTTATAATTTTTAAGACATTCAAATACATTGAATTTGAATGTCTTATTTCAAATTGTTTCATTTTTTAAATATTTTGTTTAGATAAGTTAATTCAAATTTATTGAATTTTAATTTTCTTTAGTAATATCGATGACGTCGTTATCAAAACCAAGATAAAGAATAAAACATGAAATTGAAAGTATAAAAAATTTCAAATTTTACATTTTTAAATAAAATTTGAAATTCTCTAATTTTAAATAATTTAATTACTCTAATCAAATTCTAGAATTTCATTTCTTTTAAATCTTTTTTCCAAATAACATAATTTATCGTAAATATATTAAATTCTCTAAAAAGTAATTGTCTTCTTATAATTTTCTACCCAAACATACTATAAATTTTAATGGTGAAATAAGAAAATTTACATTTGAACACATAACCAAATATCAAATTGAGTGTGGACGTGATTACAAATGAGTATTTACATAATTCACTTCCTTTGTTTACAACCTTACTCCTAATTCAATATATAAGTGGGTCAAATAAAATGGAATTTCATAAGCAATTCCCTGACAGAGAAACTTGAGTAAGTGTAATGAATATCAAAAAATATAACAATTAATTTAATGAATATTAAAAAATATATATATATAACAATAAAAGTATGATGACTACCTAAATCAATTTTAGCCATTATAATTTAAATGTTTCATCCAATGACACAGTTGACTGACAAAGTAAGAAGGTTAAACATATAAAATTCAAAGAAAAGAGATATCAAAACTTTGATAAACCAATTAAAAAAATATCAAGGAGAATAGTAAAGATAAACATGAAATGGATGAGAACGGTGATGTGCTATATAGATACAACAATAAAATGTCTTATCAATTCTATTTTTAATTATTAATCGCATATTATAAAAATAATTCTGTTTATTACTAATTACTAGTAATTTTTTTCGTAAAAAATGTAGTTTTTTTGTTTAAATTTCATACAAATTATATCTATAACCATGATTGTTATTATGTCCTCAAGGATTGTCATACATCATTTTGAAATATACATTTTATTCAAGGAAAGGTAATCAATTCAAAAATTTACATTTATAGGAATAAAAAAATTTAAAAAATTAAACATTAAACTTACATCAATAATATTTAATTAAAAGATATTTTCAAAAGCTATTAAATTAAAATAATTATTAAAACCTGAAAATCGTTGAGTACTTAATTATAAAAGAAAAAAAAAAACAAACCCAAATCAAGTAGTAATGGCGTCTAGTTCGGTTCTATTTTGGGCCATGTTATTTATGGCCTTTATTTTTGTAGAGTTAACTAAACAAAAAATAAAAGTAATGGTGCCTAGTTCGGTTCTATTTTGGGCCATGGTTATTTATGGCCTTTATTTTGTAAAGAGTTTTAACTAAACAAAAAAATAAAAATGGCGTCACCCGGACTCGAACCGGAGACCTTCAGTGTGTTAGACTGACGTGATAACCAACTACACCACGACACCATCTTTGATGTAGCTTCAATAGTATTTTATATATGGGATACAAAACTTTTTAATTCCCACTGGCCGCGCGATTAGGGTTTCTTGGCTATTAATTACCCAAAAGTTCCATATTATAAATAAATAATACTTCCAAATTAGGTATAAATAAATAAATAAATTTAAGATGATTAAAATTTATTAAAAATCATATTTTCTTACTTTTAAATATTTTAAATAATAATAAAGAATGTGCCAGAAAAAAATGATAGCAATAAGTAAAAACTTTTTGGACTTTCAACATATTTAAACTACTATATTAACTTTAAATTATATAACGACAGAAAGAAAGAGTAATGACTTTTTTATATTACACATAATTTTACAGTATTATAGTTATTAATTGTCAAAAACCAAAATATTTTTTATTTTAAAAATGAAGTCATTGTGTATAATATATTAAAATTTTATTTTATAATAGTTTAATATTATAATATCAAAATGAACATAAAAAATAAATAAGTTATAAAGTCTAAGAAAAATGTAATTATTTTCAATAAAAATATATATTGAATGAAAAAAAATTATCATATAAACTTACATTATTATATTAATTAATATTCTCATTTTAATTTAAATTATCTGTAATAGTGAAGAGGACTAAAAATGATTGTTAAAATATAACAGAATTTTAAAGTTAATAAGTACTTTTACAGAAATTAAAAGCAGTTGAAGTGACATTTACTAAAATCTTATTTAAACGTATGAAATCTAACAATGATCAATACTAATTTTTTTTTTCTGGATCACAACTTACGTTTAGATGATGGCTAAAAATACCTTTAATGAGACCGAAGTTTTTGTTTACTTTTAGATTTTAATAATTATATTATTTTAAGGGAAAAAATATACAACCATACATCAACACTCTTTGAAAAACATTTTTCTATTACTATATGAAATAATAAAGTATATTATAAATCAAATCCGTAAGTGCATAATTATTTGACTTGATGAATCAAGTCCATGTCCAAGTTCACATCCAAAACTAAATCATTAGTTTTTACATACTTATATGTCGGAGATACTTTTACATACGTATTATAGTCCTGTATCTCTACATTTGCTTTCTGCACAATTAAAATATAAGAATAGACATTTATATTCTTATAAATATTTATAGTTTTATTAACCAAGACAAAAGAAATTAGAATATTTGGAAAAACGTATTAAAATAAAGAAATTAGAATATTCTGAAAAATGTTTTCTAGAAGAAATTAGATTGTGAAGATGTAAAATCTTTTATGAAAAATATTTTTTGTAAGAGGCTTTTATATTATGGAAAACATTTTTCGTAAGAGAATTTTGTATTACGGAAAACGTTTTCTATAAAATAATTTTGTATTATAGAAAATATTTTCGTAAAATGTTTTTATATTTTGAAAATCATTTTTCGTAAAAAAGTTTTAATTTTTGTATTATAAAAAACATTTTCCGTAAAAGAGTTTTGTATTTTGAAAAAGGTAAGAAGTTTTTGTATTATAAAAAATATTTTTCATAAGAAAGTTTTGTATTATGAAAAAACATTATTGAAACCCTCTCTTACAAAAAAATCTTCTGTGTAAGTCTCTTTCCCACTTCCATCTTCACTACAAAAATGTTTTTCTATAAGTATTTTTTCCACCCTCGCACTATTACGGAAATAGTTTTCGTAAGACGATTTCCCATCCCCATAACCTCTTACGGATTTCATTTCTTTCTAACCTATTTCAGCAATTCCTCTACATCCCTATAACAGCTATTAAAGCATCTAAACATAAACACATAAACACACTTATGTTAAAATGTTGTCAGACAACCTTCTCTTCCACCACCGATGTTCTATCTTAAAATGTTGTCAAACAACTTTCTCTTCCACCACCACTGTCGTCAGGAAATGCAGTTGCAACAATTTCACTGACAAGGACAATTGTAGTATATTATATGATTGATGGATGCAGGAAGCAATTGGGGAGGTGCAGGAAGCAATTGCTATATCGGAGATGTTGTCAACCCAAATGCATACCAAGTTTTTGGGCCAGAATGGGTCCAATTGGAGTATAGTGTTTGACGAATTCTTCCTCCACCCTCATACCCTCTTCCTGCACCTCCATACTTATTGCTAAAAGACAACTATGCCCTTAACTAAAAAATGTAAAGACAAAAATACCCTCCACCCCTATATCTGGTTTACAGTTTGTTAGTTTTTTATGTTTATTAGCAATTAGTAAGTGATATTATTGATTATAGTAGTTGATTTGGTATTTTGGAGAACTGAAGAGTTTTTCTGATCTGGTAGCATGACAACTGGATGCCGACTCTCATTTTGTTTTGGAAATGACGACCGGATGACATGCCCATCCAGTTCACATTTGGAAAGAAATGTAAACCGGATGAGCATGTCATCCGGTTGTTATTTGCAAAATGACAACCGGATGGCATGCTCATCTGATTTACATTTCTTTCCAAATGTGAACCGGATGGGGTGTCATTTGGTTGTCATTTTTTTATGCAAATGATAACCAGATGACATGCTCATCCCATTCACAATTATTTTTTTTTTTAACTAAGTAACTTTGTGCAGTATGACAGATATGGTGAGGAAACTATAATTTTGTCCACTATTAAATTGTTAACCTTCTTCTGTACCTAATTTATTCTTTTAGAACTTAATGTAATTAAATTATGACTTTGTTATATGTGCTGTCACTTACCACCACCCAATTAAAATTAATGTACTTAGAAGTAAAAAAGAAATAAAGAGAAGAAATGAAGAATCTCTTCTTTTGTTGCCTTTGTATGTTTACTCCTTTCTAATTTTCAATTCCATTTTAAATCAAGAGTTTCTTCTGCTGTCTATGTTTACTCCTTCTAATTTCTAACCCAAATTTTCTTCTATTGCATTTCACTGCTGTCTCTATATATATGAATAGTCTTTTCTGCTGCATTTCACGAAAAGGAGAGTCTATTTGTTTTCTCATTTTTCATTTCAAGTTTAATTAAAATAAAACTAAATTAATTTAATTATTTCACGAGTCTGTTTGTTATGTCTATTTGTTTCCTCATTTTTCATTGAATTTCATTTCAAAGGCTTTACATTTTAGGAAGAGTATCTTGTTTTCCATTTACTCTTTTTTATTAGGTTTCATTTCAAATTCAATTAAAATAAAACTAAATTAATTTAATTAAGATAAATAAAGAGATAAAAAATATAATCTTCTTCTTGAACTAAGTATCAATTACATTTTACATTTTAGAAAAAGTATTGTCCACTTTCACTCTCTCTTTATTAAGTCTCATTTCAAATACAATTAAAATAAAACTAAATTAATTTAATTAAGACAAATAAAAAGATAAAGAATATAATAATGCCACCCTATTTGATTCTCAAAATTATTTTAAATTTAATTAAAATAAAACTAAATAAAATTTAATTAAAATAAAACTAAATTTAATTAAAATAAATGAAAAATATAATGATACCACCTTTTCGATTCTCAAAATTTAAAATTCGATTTTCATTTTAATAAAATAAAGACAATTTGATAATTTCTAAAAGATTATTGTTGGAATTAAAATTTATTATAATTTATTATGAAGGTGGAGGTGCACGAGGGTATTGAGTTGGAAGAAGAATTCCTCATAGTTTTGTGTACTCAGCCATGTAGGTGCGCTGAGTGAACTAGAATATGTCAGCTGAAATTGGGGTCTGCCCTGAATCAGTTCAGGAGGCCAGCAATTTGTTTCGTAATTACAAAATTAAACAAATACAAGATTAACCTAATAGACATTAAAAAGCAACGAGCAAACGAAAAATCTTTCATCCCCAACACTGTTAAGACATAAAATTTATAATGAAGTTATAAACCAACAAAATCTAATAAAATACAAATTTATATAACAAAAACTTTATACAAATTATTTTATATATAAATTAATTAATTTAAACTGGCTGATTAACAGAAATATCAAATCCCAGATTAACCTTCTTATAGATAAACAAATATTACCAATTAAATTAAGATTAGGATTATGATTAGGTGTAGAACCAGTTACACCAAAATATAAATCAATATAAAATATCAAATCCTCTAATAACAATTAGCACACCATCTATCTCCTGTATTAGAATTACATTGAGTGTTATTAAGCTTCAAACTAGAAATCATAATCAGAAATGCTTACTTGAAGAACAGTTTCATTCAAGTCCATTGAAGCAATAAAACATCAATTACAACTAAGAACATACAACATAATCAATAATCCATAAGAAACCACAATTTACATTGATTCTCATCAAAACCCTAATTTTAAAGAGAATAATCAACCACCAAAACCGTAGAGAGTCCTGCCTTGCCTCTTGAGAGCGTAAACAACGTCCATGGCAGTAACAGTCTTTCTCCTAGCGTGCTCAGTGTAGGTAACAGCGTCACGAATAACATTCTCAAGGAAGATCTTGAGGACGCCGCGGGTTTCTTCGTAGATGAGACCACTGATTCTCTTAACACCGCCTCTGCGAGCCAAACGGCGAATGGCAGGTTTGGTAATTCCCTGAATGTTATCACGAAGAACTTTCCTGTGTCTCTTGGCTCCTCCCTTTCCCAAACCTTTCCCTCCCTTTCCACGACCAGACATCTTTGCACTCTTCTTTCTCTTCTTCTTCTTCAGATTCTAACTGTTTTGAATTGAGAAGTGATGTCACGAGCCTAGGGTTATATAGAGCCAACATTCCACGGGTGGGATTTGTGTTTTTCGACTACCCGTTGGGAAAATCCACGCTGGCCGTTCATTGTCATCTAATCTACGGTTCAGAACTGCGATCCGTGTCATTGCCATTGGTTAGTGCGAAACCGTCGATCATGCGAGATCGACGGTGGATTGGAATCACTAAACTATTAATGATTCGCTAAACTTTAGTGGGTATGCTTTCTCGGACTATACTAATTTATAATTAGATAGTAGTCAATCGATTGGGCTTGACCCGACCCGCTACCTGCACCACAAGTATATCATCCTCCACTCTCCAAAAGTGTAAATTACAAAATTACTCTTAAAGTTTTTCAAAATTTTATCTCCTCATTTAACTTTTATTGTAACAGGGTAATTCCAAAAACAATTATAAAAAAATTTGAAAAGAATAATCCAGAATAAACTCTTGAAAAGCTCGTTCTATAATAGAAATTTTTATTGTAAGATGTTTCATAATATTGAGCATTAAGCTTTACTTTTGAATGATCTTTTTTAACATATTAACTCTAGAATGACTTTTTGAAAAAATAAAACTTTTGTGAATGAAACGGAAGTTTGAAAAAGGCTTAAGAACAATATTTTAATTTTTCATTCTTTTGAGAATGGATGACGAAATATACGTAGCCCCTCTTGTGTTGGCTGAATGGAAAAGTCATGACCTACTCCTCTTTAAAAACATAAGGTTAAAAAGTTATGAAAATTAATGAACTTTTAAATAATAAATTAATAGCATATTTTTACATTATGACAAAATAAAATATATTTCGTCATGTGCACTATAAATTAGCATTGTATATTGTACAATAAAGGAGAAAAAAAATGAAATGTAGAAATTGTAGAAATGAACAAGTACTAAAATTATAATAAAACATTGTGTATTGACTTTAAAATATCATTAACAACACACGTAATATTAAATTTTGTATGAAAAATAAATTAATAAATCATCCCATAGCTCATTCCATCACAGATTAACCTATTTTAAGATTAAGAATTCTAACGGAATTAGTCTGTTTTTGTTATACACATTTTTAAATTTGAAGTAAAATATCTAAATTCATCATATGGTTTATCAAAAAAACCACACAAGTTCTTTTTGTTCAATTTTAAATATTAAAAAATAAATTTGCATATTAAAATAAAATACTAAATAATAATTGTATAAAAATTAAGTGATTATAAAAAAGAGTTAATAATTTTACATAATTAAAATAACATAACAATTCTTAGTAGATAAGTTTATGTTTAACTCAACTTCATAAAACTATCTTGTAAAGTGATATTTGATTCTTACTTATATATTATTATTTGGCTTAATTTTTAATTGATCTGGCTTCTTCAACATGTCCTCTCTCGTGTCAAAGAATAAAATTCTCAAACATGGAATTAGATATTTGTGACTGGTTTGACCGAAGTCCAAGATCGAGTGATAGAACCGTCTCAATAACTTCAGTATAATAAACTTTAGATGACTCTGATATCATCTTAATAAGTAGGTTTATGTCTTTTAGGAAAATGCTTGAGGAACTCCACGTTCTAATTATTTTTGTTATTATTTTCCTAGTCCTAAGGAGTCAGTTAGGAAGTTTTAAATATTTTGTTATCATTTTTTTTCTTTTACGACCATATTGTTAGTAGGCAGTTATTTTTAAGATTTATAAATTGTAAGATTGAAGATTGATGGTAGGTGTCTTTCTCATCTAAAACATTTTTTTACGTTCTCTCCCTCCTCTGTTTTGTATCTTATCTTTTCTTCCAAAAATACCCAACAGTTGGTAGCAGAGCATTTTTCTTAAGGCACGTGTAAAATGGACTCTAAAGCAAGTTTCTCCCAAGCAGCTCTTCTAGTTTTCAATGGAGAAAATTATGATCTTTGGAAAGTCAAAATGAAGACTTACCTAGAAGCTTTAGACCTTTGGGAAGCTGTTGAAGAAGATTATGAAATCCTTCCACTCCCAGACAATCCCACCATGGTTCAAATCAAGAATCGAAAAGAGAAAAAGACTTGAAAAGCTAAGGCAAAATCATGCCTTTTTGTTGCATTCTCTACAACCATCTTTACTAGGATTTACTAGGATCATGACACTCAAATCAACAAAATCTATTTGGGATTATCTAAAAGTGGAATATGCCGGAGATGAAAGACTTTGAAGCATAAGGGAGTTCGAACTTCAAAAGATGAAAGACTCTGAAATAATTAAGGAATACTCAGACAAATTATTGAGTATTGCCAACAAAATAAGGTTGTTTATGGCCACATGTTTTGCAAGCAGTGAAGAGAATGAGAACTGGTTGATTGATAGTGGTTGCACTAATCATATCACCAATGACAGAGAGCTTTTCAAAGATTTAAAACCAACCAACATCACCAAAGTCAGAATAAGCAATGGTGATTATATTTCAATCAAAGGCAAGGGAACTATTGCAATAGCTAGTTGCTCAGGTACAAAGTTTATTCCTGATGTTCTTTTTGTACATGAGATTCAGCAAAATTTGTTAAGTGTTGGCCAATTGATTGAAAGAGGGTTCAAAGTTATTTTTAAAGACAACTTTTGTTCAATTAGAGATGCAGCTGGTCAGGATATCTTTAAAGTAAAAATGAATGGAAAAAGATCTTCCAGAACTTGACAATCACATACCAACCTGCAAATCTTGTCTATTTGGAAAGCAAAAAAAGAAAGCATTTTCCAAAGTTAGCAAAAAGAGCCACTTGTAAGTTGCAATTAGTCCACACAGATATAGCTGGACCTCAAAAAATTCCTTCATTAGCAGGTAAATGATATTATGTTGCCTTTATTGATGATTTCACAAGAATGTGTTGGATTTTTTTTTTCTTAAAATACCAGTTAGAAGTGGTTGGTGCATTTTGGAAGTTCAAAAACCTAGTGGAGAATCAAAGTGGCAACCAAATTCAAATTCTAAGATCTGATAATGGTGAGTGAAAGAAGAAACAAATACATCTTAAAAATGACTAGACGTATGTTGCATGAGAAGAATCTACCTAAGAAGTTTTGGGCAGAAGCAGCTCATACTGTTGTTTTCTTGCAAAATAAACTCCTCACAAAAGCAGTCAAGGATCATACACCATATGAGGCTTGGTATGGTTACAAACCTTTTCTAAATTTTCTCAAAATATTTGGATATTTGTGTTTCACTCATGTCCCACAGAGCACGTGATAAGCTTGATAAAAGAGCATCACCAGACATTTTTATAGGCTATATCACTGTGAACAAAGCCTATAAAATTTTTCAGCCACAAACTGGAAGCACTGTTGTTAGTAGAGATGTCTACTTCATAGAAGATGAAGAGTGGAATTGGGATGAGACAGAGAAGAAGGATCAAATTGTGGTAGACCTACAGTTTAAGCTCCTTTCAAGAATTGAAGAAGAAGAAGAAGATTGGCAAAATGAATTGGTGGATGATGCTCCTGTAAGAGGTACTAAACTATTTTCTGATATTTATGAGAGGTGCAACATTGTTGTTTGTGAACCTGCAGATTTTAGAGCAGCAAAGGAAGACCAGAATTGGATGGCTGCAATGAAGGAGGAATTGTTTATGATTGAGAAGAACCAAACATGGGAATTAGTTGATCGACCACAGGACAGAAAGGTGATTGGAGTCAAATGGGTGTACAGAACCAAGCTTAATGCTGATGGTTCTATCAACAAACATAAGGTAAGACTCGTTGTGAAAGGCTATGCTCAAATTTCTAGCATGGATTACTCAGACACCTTCGCACCAGTTGCTCGTTTAGATACCATAAGGCTTTTGCTTGTGGTAGCTGCTCAAATGAATTGGAAAGTGTATCAATTTGATGTAAAATCAGCATTTTTAAATGGTATTTTACATGAAGAAATATATGTTGAACAACCTGAAGGTTTGGTGAAGGATGAAGAAAAAGACAAAGTCTATCTTCTCAAAAAGGTTTTTATGGGTTAAAACAAGCTCCCAGAGCTTGGTACAGTAGAAATTATGACCATTTACTAAGCATTGGTTTTACAAAAAGCTTGTCTGGGGCCACTCTTTATGTTAAACATTGGGACAATGATGTTCTGATAGTTTCACTTTATGTTGATGATCTTTTGCTAACAGGAAATAATGCATGGTTGGTTCAAGAATTCAAACAAGAAATGATGAAGGTTTTTGAGATGACAGATCTTGGGTTAATGAGTTTCTTTCTTGGAATGGAAATTAAGCAGGCTGAGTATGAAGTATTCATTTGCTACAAGAAATATGCCAAGGAGATTTTGAAAAAGTTTGAGTTTGAAAAATGCAAGGAAGCAAACACTCCTATGAATCAAAAGGAAAAGTTGTGCAAGAAAGATGGAGCTGATAAAATTAATGAAGGATACTTTAGAAATTTGATTGGTTGTTTGATGTATTTTACTACAATACGTCCTGATATTTTAAATGTTGTGAGCATTTTGTCCAGGTTTATGCATTGTGCAAGCGCGTTGCATCTCAAAGCTGCTAAGAGAGTGATTCGCTATGTCAAAGTGACTGGGGAGGTTCCATTGATGATATGAGAAGTACTTCAGGTTATTGTTTTACTCTTGGATCTAGTGTTTTCTCATGGAGCTCAAAGAAACAAGAAATTGTAGCATAATCTACTGCTGAAGCAGAATTCATTGCAACAAGCTGTAAATCAAGCTTTGTGGCAGAGAAAGATTTTAGTAAATTTAAATCTAGAGCAGAATGAAAGTACCAAGATTTTTGTTGATAAACAAGCTGCTATTGCTATTTCCCATAATCCTGTATTTCATGGAAAAACTAAGCATTTCAATATCAAGCTATTTTTCATAAGAGAAGTGCAGAAGGAAGAATTTGTGACTTTGGTTTACTGCAAGTCTGAAACTCACTTAGCAGATTTGTTTACAAAATCACTTCCAATCAATAGGTTTGAAACTTTAAAGCAAAACATTGGTGTTTACAGCTCCTAAAGGAAGGTGGAATTTTAGGAAAATGCTTATTTTTAAGATTTATAAATTGTAAGGTTGATGGTAGGTGTCTTTCTCATCTAAAACATTTTTTACGTTTTCTGGTAAGTGAGCTTATGCCTAATTTAACTTTACAATATCAGTTTATAAGATGAGGTTTACACCTCACTTATATATTATGATTTGGCCTAGTTATATATTATGATTTGGCCTAGTCTCCGATCAATGTGGGATATCCACCCATAACTACAACATTTATTATTTTTGCAAATGTTTAGTGAAAAGTTTGATAAGGATTTAAGTGAAGTTGGTGGATATCAAAACAAGTGACACAACATTTATTTCAAGAATTGACATAATTGGAGGGATCAATATAACATGAGATGCATGGGCTAGAATTTGTAAAGACTAGCTTCAACATTAACTATACATGTCGTCTTCTTAGTGGTGATGTCTTATACTAGACACTTATTAGCCATGAACAACAATTGATACTACATGAAATTAGTTTATTAGAAAATAGAGATCAATTTGACTTTGAAATTTGGTAGATATTAACACATAAGTTAGAATAAGAAACTTTGAAATGCGTGTGATACCATAATATTTAGCAATCAATTGTTCTTCACTGGGGTGACTAACAATGGTGGATAAAATTTATCTATATTCACTATATAAGTCAATAGAAGATGCATTATGATCAGTACCCGTGAGTCAAAAAGTCTAGTATTGGGATAAGAGTCATTGAATATGGTGAAAACAACAGGTAAAATACTTCCTACAATAAAATCAGTTTTAGGAATAATACCAAGTTGATTAATATAAGTACTTTATGCAAAGGATGAAGATCCTGCAGTGAATGTCTGTTACAGTAAATGTATTAGAGTTTGACATTGTTGTGAAGTTAATTTCAATTCTAAATTTTGTGCTTCCTCAAATATGGCTGTCGAATTTTTGTTAGTTAATGTTTTTGTGGATGTGTTGTTAATGTTAGTACTAGGTGCCTTTTACAAACGATGCCCTAGTAGATATCCATGTTTCTTGGACCATTCCACCTTACTGTGACTTGGGATTTTAGCATGTGAACCTCTATTATTACCATGAGAATGACCCACTCTCCTCTATTCAATGAGAAATTGTTTGGATAAACATTATTTTTCTAACAATCTTCAACCGTATGCCCATTCTTTCCATAACTGCAAAGATCTCTTAAATAAGAAGCATTAGCAACATTAACAAAGTTGAGATCATTTGTATTAATAGTTATATTGAATTGTCTTTCTTGTTGAGCAACATGTGAGAAAACTTTGACCATTAAAGGAAAAGGGTCCATCATTATTATATTAAACCTTACATTACTATATTGATCATTCAATGCTCTAAAGAATTGTATATTGGGCTTGTACCTTCCTTTGTTTCACAATTACAAAACACAATTACATATTGGAGTTTGTTTGTATAATTCCAATTCATTACGTATCACCCTTAATTTCGTATAATATTATGTAGTAGAGATATCACCTTATCAGACGAAAACAACTTCTTGTTATAATTCTAAGAATCTCAACAGATTCCCTTCTTAATTTCAGGTCTTTCTAAATATAAAGAGTTTGATCCAGTATAATATACTTTGTTTGATTGAAATGTGATAGTGAATATATCAACCATGAGACCACCATGTTATTGGACATTTCCCATGTTGCATGAAAAACATGATTAAGTGTTGATTGCTGTAAAGAACCATAAACAAATTCCAACTTATTCTTCATATTAAGTGTAGTGGTCATTATATACGACGTGAGTTTCATATTAAGTGTAGTGTTCATTATATATGGCGTGAGTTGTAATTTGTAATATCAAAGAAGAGAAACCAGACATATCAATCGATTCTTATTTGGATGTAGGTAATATTGATTGTAGGGACCAAACAATTCATTTAGAGTTGAAACATTGGTCAAAACATGGAAAAATAAAAACAATACTAGTATTAGAAGAAGACAATAAAAGTGAGTAGGAGAGCTTTTTAACTGAATAGATATGATACCATGTAAATTTCATGGCGTACCGTATTCAAAGATCGAGAAAGAAACAAAAAAATAGAATATTATTATTCACACGTATATTGTAATATTTGTTACAACTATATATAGAAATGAGCTATAAAAGACTAATTATTCTATAATAAGATTTATTTTAACTAAAAATAGAGAAGGCTAATAATCACCTCTTGTCATTCTGCTAGATTTTCTGGGAGTACTGCGCCTGATTTTTTTAGAGAAACTTCTTTGAAGTTTGTTTGACTTGAGGGATTCTCCCACATAAGTAGCTCTTTTACTTCATTGTGAATCTTTATTGTTTCTCTCATCAATCTACCGGTACAAAATCCCAAACAACCATAATGAAAAAGCATTTGACCTTTAAGCACCTCCTCATCTGTGTTGGTACTAGTCTTATTAGCCATCTCCTCTAGATGGTGGAGAAAAGAGTATGTAATGTTATCGACCTCTTCATCTTCATTCCATATCCAAAATGCATCTTTCTTGGGGTATTCTTGTTTATCAATATCAACAGAAAGATTTACATTCATTAATTCATTTTCAAGTTCCCTAAGAGACTTTAACTTTGTTATCTTTTCTATGCAATTCAATGTGAGACCAACTTTCTTCTTGACACTCCCCACGTTCTCGTTGACTCGATCATGGAGATCCACAAAAAATGTTTCATCTTTTTGCAACAATAGCTTGATATTTTCCATTGAGTGTGCCACAAAAAGTAATAGATCGACCATCGTTGATAGTGATTCCAACATCTTTTTGTAGCAGGCATTATGAAATGGAATGAACCAGAAATTTGGCTCTAATTCAGCTTCCATTGTGACCTCTTCTAATTGATCCACTGCAGATTTCAGCTTCAGATGCCCTTCTTTTGATGCTTGACAGCTAGAAGATGATTTCTCTTTTTCACTAGGCATAATAACGGCAATTTGGTCAATGCAATGTTGAAGAGATCTCAAGCACTGAGCAAGTTCAACTTTTGCTTGAGTTGAAGCTCTAAAAGGATTAAAAAGTATCTCTACAATAACGAAGCAAATGAGGCCAATTGTGGCCTCAACAATTCTAGCAAGTGCAAATTTACTTGGATCTTCATCGTGGTTTATACCAATGACTAATAAAGCTCCTGTAACTGCTGAAATCCCACCAGCTTTACCATACATTCTACTATACATAAGAAAAGAAGAGAAAAACACCCATGGTAGAAGAAGTGAGAACCTTATATCCATCAATTTTTGAAAAAAGAAGCAACAGAGAACCCCATAGATTGATCCCATAGCTGTTCCTTGTCCTCGTGCATTTGCAAGTGAGAAGGTTGAATGTCGTCCATTCACGAAGCAGACGGCGACTATGAGTCCTGCCCAATATCCATTTTCCTTGTTATACGTCAAACCCAAAAACACGGCAAATCCTAATGAAAGAGAGGACTTAAGCGGAAAAACCAAATTGTTTTTTGTGGGAAATAAATTCATCACAATGTCTCTAATATTGTTGATGCTCCACTGAGAATTACCATTTTTCGAAGTTTTTCTCAGCATAGGGTCCATTTTCTTTACAATGGGTGCACCGTCGAGGAGTAGATGCATGCAGTATAAAAAGAACGAGGTTGGGAGATCTTTATAGGCCATTGACAAATTTTTGGTCAAAATTTCTTTTTTCATCTCTGATGTTGCGGTTGCATCAAAAGGAGCAAAGAACTTGAGCTCTTGGCCTAATTTTTTGTTGAATTCTCCCGTGCATTTGAGTAGTATACCTTTGAGATCCTCATCGATGACCCTTATAGGAAAAGTACAAGTTGATAGAGCAATGTCCATAGCTCTTATTGGTAACTCGAAGTATTGTAGTTTATCTTCTGGATCAATCCAATGGGAGTTGAAAATTCTAGTTTGTAGTTGTTCCCATTCCAGTGCATCCTGTTTGATAAAAAACATCAAGACCAAATATTTAGCTCCTAGGAAATTAACTGTCTGGTCCTAAAGTGCAAGGATAGGACTAGATCCCATGATTTAGATAAAATTTACGTTAACTCACCAGTTTACTTCTAATACTCTGAAGAAGTTTGACTCCTGTAGTAGAGAGGGACTTGGCTAGAGTGAAGTAACCAACAACAGCTGAGTTGTTTGAGGCAGATATGATCTTTATGTTGCAATTTAACCTCTCACTTATGTTATCAGTGTATAGTTTACACAACTTCCTTGTCTGAAAGTAAGGTCAATTGCAAGCGTTTATTTACTGTCCTCAAATATCGATTAAACCAATAACAATTTGCAGTTTTATAACAAAACAAAATACCCTCTTGAATAAAATGCTAGAATTAATTTGTCAATAAGATACATGAACAAAGGACACTCTAGGCGTTGTGGATTTCCATTTTTAATTTTTTAACGCGCTTTACCTTCCAAATAATTTTCTTATAATACAGTTGTCTTCCGACAAACAGTGTGGTCTTATTGGTTAGTTTTGTTGCTTCTTATTTGTGGCTATCTTAGTGCAACATATTTCTGAACAAGGATTTGTTCGGTTATCCTACAACTTTTCGAAAAGTTGTCGTTATAAATTATCTCAAATTTGTTGCGAAAAAACGCTGATGAGAGGTTTAAAACATGAAAGAAAATGATATTGATTTTCAAAAGAATCATAAATTTGGCGCGTAGTATTAAGACTGTTCTAATCAAATGTGTATTATATATGTCACAAACAAATGAAGATGGGAAAAGGAGGTCATATAATACAAATGTTGACTTGTTTCTTATTTGTTTAGTTGTATATATTGGTTAAACTTGTCATGTCTGGGGAGGGTATTTTCATAAAACATACATTATTCTCTTCCTTTATAACAGTAACCATAGATGTCATGTAGAAACATGCACACAGAGCCAATATTGCTCTTGTGGATTTGTCAACTCTTTTAATGAGTGTGGGGAAGTGTTGGGTCCACTGTTCTTTCACTTCCCTTTTTTCTTTCAAGTTGGGTAACTGTTCAGTCTCACATTCCAGATTTTTGGAGAATTTTCATTTGTTAAGATCAACTTGGTCCAGGGTTTCTTTCATTTATTACTGAGTTTGACTTTTAGGGTGCTAATCCAACTCCTAAATACTCATTCTGATCATTTTCTGTTGTTCAATCAACAAGGAGAATCTATTATCTATGTCTATATTCTTCAAAGACTAAATTAGGGTAATTTTACAAATTATATATCATACAATAAAACTGTTTTATTTTTTAACAATGGAAATATTTTAACTAGAAAATTCCATATTAGGTCACAAATTTCTAACTTTCGCTCTCCCAATAAAAGTTAAACACATATAAATATAATTAAATGATGAAATTAAAAAAGAAGTGTGTCTGTTATACATGCCAGTGCCAGCGTAACTTGCAATTTGGCAAGTGGCCCAAGGAATTTAAACGCACTGAAAGTGGTATTGTAAGGTATATTCTTTGGTCCTTCCTTTTGGAATGTACACAAGTTTCTTTTCATATAGTTTTAAGTTTTGTTGACTTGTGCTATATGCTAATAAAAGTATCAATCAGTGCTTAAACAAGCGTCCAAGGACATGGGGAACATTAATTCATCCTTCCAAGATATTTTCAAATTTAATTGATTTTAACTTTCTTATTATATTAAACTATACCAAAAATGTTGTAGTGAAAAGTTAATGTTAAAAAAAATTACTCGATTATATATTTTTAAAAAGATAATTTTGAACATTTTTCATTTTTTCGAGAAAATCAAATAACGGCCTTCGCTTGTCATAAATAAATTTGTTAATTTATCTAAATTATTGAAGTTATGTTTTATATGCTTGACCACCTTCGACACAATAAGAATAATAATGTTATAATAATATGTTATTTAATCTTTAAAGTATTAACTAGTTATCTTAGTGTCTTCTAGTATAATGAAGCACTTCCTCCTTGAAAATAAGTAGTGACTTAATTCGATAAAATTTTATATATTTAAAATTCAGTGTTAATAAGATTTGAAAATCAGAAAACACCTGAGAATAAAAATGATAATGCAAGTTCATCTTATCTATTTTATTCTGTTACACAAATTATTTTATTCTGTTCCACAATTTATGGAAGAAGTGCAAGTTAATTTTGTTAATCCACAACGAGCCACTTGTACCACTTGTATAAACAAAATTTTTAAAAAAGATATAATAATTAATCATCATCTTCTCGAAACATTATTATTATTATTATTTTGTTTTAATAATATTAAAAGATATAATGTATTATTTTTCGGATTATACGGGTTAACTATTCCATTTGGGACTAATCTAATTATGTAGGCAGCCCATCCTGTGATTTTTTCTACCAAAACCTAGATAATAGAGACGTGTTGGTTACTTATTTTCTACATCATAAGACACGATTCATTGAAAAAAAAAATGGAAAATGTCATAAACAAATTTATCACAGAGAAAAATAAAGAGAGAAGTGAATTAGACTAAGTAAAATAAAATTAGTAATTACCTTATAGTAGGCGAGGTGAGGGCAAGGGAGCAACATGGCGAGAACAGAAGCCACAGCTCCAAGGGTTGTGCAGCACACCACATGAATTGTGTTCACAGCCAATCCTTCTTCAGCACCATCTATGGCAGTCCTAACGTAAACATTCACCAGCTGTCCAAACGCTATCTGCTTAGCGGCCAAGTGGGTGGATTCAACCGGCAACGCAACGAGAAACGCAGAAGCCGCCGTGGCGAGTGCAGCCACGTGGTTATTGAAGTTCTGGGGCCCTATCAGCTGCAGAAAGAGCGGGGAAAGTACCATGACCTGGATGCTGGCGCAAAGCACGTGCCAGCACCCTCTTAGCGTGTCACCGAGTGTAGCGTCGGACACTATAAGGAGCGTTGTTGAGTATGTGAAAGCTGGGAATGTGAGGTAGCGTCGGAGTGGTGCAGGGCCATAAAGGTAGGTGCAACCTGCTATGCTGCATGCCAAGGTGGTTCGTAGTGCAGATCTTAAACGGCTTCTCCACACCTCTGATCTTGTGTTAGTGATTGAAGATGTTTCTGACATAGCTAATTACCAGCACTTGCTACAGTGGTAGTTTACCACAGACACACATACACACAAATTTTGTTGACCGATGACTGCGAATGGTAATTTGCCGAGTGCATGCACGTCTAAATATATAGTTTTAGTTTTAGTTTCCTATTAGCCTTATTCAGCATCAAACATAGCAATAAAAGATTTTTTTTTTCACCGTCTTGTACTGCTATTTAATAACACTTTGCCTTTGTCATGAAAAAGAAAATCTTAGCAACTAACCTAGTCCACGTCAATCAGAAAATGTTGCAACCAATGGAACTCCACCGAACAGAACCCTGGTAAAAACTAACCCGAAAGGAAAAGTAAAAAATAAGAAAATTTAAGAAAATACACAAATAATTTAAATTCTTACTTTTAAATTAAATTTTTTTTAAAAAAAATTATTTATTCAAACAATACATTTTGTCACAAAATATTTTAAATTTGTTATAAAAATAATTATCCTTTAAAATTATGTAGTCAAACACTACGAGAATTAACAAAATAAGTACACTAAAAAATAAGTTTATATTTGAAAAACACTTTAATTTATTTTTTATATAAAATATGAAAGATAATATCATCTAATTTCAAAACTACAAATTTTAACAAGCATATCAGACTTACGATGACATAATTAGATTCTGTAACTTGATTTAAAGGTAAAGTAATCATAGCTATTAATTAAAAAATTAAATATAGTTGACTTTATTTTTTAAATGTAACTAACTAAGTTTCGTGATAATATTAATGAGGTAAATATATTTCTAGTATGCGGAAAAGGAATGAATTTTGATTTTAATGTAAATAAATTTATTTTATTTTTTCTTTTAAAATTAAAATTTATTATCTTTTATTCTTAGTATTACATGATAGTAATTAACTAATGATTTATTTTTAAAAAAATAAGCAATGCGTTCCAAATGATACATACCAATATAATAAATAACAATTAATTCAAAAAATTCTTAATATCCCTGAGAAAAATATTATTTATCTTTCTTAATATTAACAATATAATTTAAATTATTTATTTAAATTTTAAAGGAATAAAAAAATTTGAAAATAAAACCAAAAATCTCATATTTCATAAATATTAACAAATTATTTTAAATTTTATACAAAAATTAAAAAAAAGTTAGAACTAAAATTTAAATCTATTATTATTATTAGTATTATGTGATAGTAATTAACTACTTATTTGCTCTTTTTTTTTTTTTAAATAAACAATCGTTCCAGGTGATACATACTAATATTTTAAATAATATAATCAATTCAAAAGAACTCTTCCTATCTGTAAGAACATATTATTCGTCTATCTTAATATTAATATTATAAGTTAAAAATATTTATTTAAAATTTTTAAAAGAATAAAAAAATTACAAAAACCAAAACTAAAAATCACATATTTTATAAATATTAAAAAATATTTTAAAATAAAAATATATTTATACCTAAAGTAAATTTACGTTTCTAAGTATTTAAAATAATTTATTCATGTATTACTATGTGATATTTGACACTTATCTATCAATATTATACTACATATTTAATATAACTAATGATTTGACATATAATATATTCTATAAAATATGTTGTCATTTTTGTCTTACTCTATCCAATTATGTAAATTTGACCTCCTAGATATTATGACTCTGCAATTTTAATATTAAATTAATAATACTAATAAAATCAAAATTACAAGTAATAAATATCATAATGCATTTCTAATTTAAAAATATATTTTTTTTAACTAAAGTTTATTATATCAACTTATTAATATTATTGGTATATGTAAGTGTGTGTGTAATATATATATATATATATATATATGTGTGTGTGTGTGTGTATAATTTTGTTTTTAATTGGCAAGTGTATGGTGTCCACCTCAAAAAAAGTCTTTCGAACTTAAAAGAGGTACTTTGGGATCTACCCCTTCTTCTATACATAAAATGCAATAGGGATGACGCTTATGTTAAAGCAATTGGGTAGGGATGACGCTTATGTTAAAGCAATTGGGTGTGGATAAATTTTCAAACATGTCACAAATATAACAAAGGATCCTTTGCTCTTTTCTTAGGGTAATAAACAGGGGCTTTATGCAGAAGTATGGGTGTCATTATTGTTATTGAGTTGGTTGCATGAAGAGAATAGATGAGATTATGATTCCATTGTGCTTTTCTTTTTAACTGTAGTGACCTTTACTAATCCTGATCTTGTTCCTTAGGATGTTTTTGGAAAAGATGAGACAATTGCATAGTTTTAACCAAAATTATGTTCTTTGTGGTGGGTCATATTTACTTGTCATCTTTTCTGTAAACAAGAGAGGAGTATATAGAAACAGACTCCCATATTCTAGCTAGCATCATAATAATAAAGAACAAAATTTAAGGATGAAAAAAATTACATGATTAAATTTAGAATTTGCTATTTTTGATGAAAAAAACGAAGATATTAAACAATGTTGTTAATCTCATGTGAGACAGAAAATAATGTTTGTCATTTCTAATATTTTAAGTTTTTAGACGAATAAGATGATTCATAATACTATTAATATGACTATCCAGTCATGCAAGAGAATATTCTAAATATTCTGAATGTCTTGAAGAATTTTCTAATAAAAATGTTAGTTTCAGAACATTTTGTCTCATAGTGTATTTGATAATATTTGAAAGATCAAGCATGACCAATACTCATTCCCATAGCTTCCATAAGCGAGACACTTTCCCAAAATTTATAAAAGCAAACTATCCAACTATCACTCCACATATGTTCATTACATCATGACTTAACCAGGTTCCATGAATATTATATAAGGCAATGTAGGAAGTGTCCATATATTATTCATAAGTTGATTGTTTTTATCATGTTTCTACAACAATAATGAATTTTTGAGATGATTTATAAAATAGAATTTCATAAATACGATATGTTTAATAAAAATATCATCTTATTTTACAATTTTCAAGTCAACTAATGGATTACCAACCTTCAAAATCGATTTATATCAAATGAGATGTTAGTTAACTAAGATGAGTAAGTATCCATGTTACTACCAACAATAATTGAATTTTAAGATGATATGCAAAATAGAATTTCACAAATAGGATATGTTTCAATAATATGATAAAAATACCATCTTATTTTGTAATTTCCAAGTCAACTAATGGATTACCAACATTTGATATTAATTTTGTATCAAATAAAAAGATAGTCAACCAATATGAGTATACATGTTAATAAAGAATTCGTAGATTAGAGATCTAACACAAACCTACAATTATTTTAAATAAGGACAATCCCTCTCTATATTAAAAAAATGTCTCAAGTTGCTAAAAACATTTTATGCACAAATATTAAATTGCAAGTTGAAGAACCTACAAATTTGTAAGGCTATAGGAATTTTAAGGTTTAACATATATAAGAATTCATTAAAAATATTAATGTAAGAGGCCTTAATGTGTAACTCAAACACTAAGCACCACTCTTTTTTCCCCACTTGTGTAACTCAAACTTTTTGTAATATATTTAACTTTTTTTTTAAATACCATTTTATATTTTTAAATTAATTTATTATAATTTGCATAAAAATTTAAGTAGTGTAAATTTTTTTTTTAATTAGCTTTGTAAAATGAAAAGTGGAAAGAGAATTAAAGAGGTTCTATTTTTTCTTCTTATGTTGTTTTATCCTTTTATGTCTTTTTTTTCTATTGTAGAAAAGACAGGGAAAAATAGTAAAAATAAAGAAAATACTGAATGTAATAGGTATTATGATACAAAAGAAAAGAACGAAGAAATAGATAAAAAAAAAACATTTTATTAAGTGATATAGAATAAAAATAATTGGATATTCTTTTTGTTAAAAAATCATTTAGTCTTACATATTTAGAAGATTGTCTTCTTGCTTTCCAATATTTGTGTACAAGATGTTTTAGTTAAATGGAGACTTTTTTTTTCTTAACTTTGAAGGTTTCTCTTTATTCTTTTTCAGTCATAAAAATATTTCTTCTATTTATTTATTTTTTCTATTTTCTCTTTGTATCATATAACCTACTACAGTTTATTACTCTATTTGTCTTCACTATTTTTTTTCTATATCTTTTATGATATATATATATATATATATATATATATATATATATTTATATATATATGAGAAAACAACATAACAAAAATACAACCTCTTTAATTATCTTCTTGACTACTTTTAAAAATAGCTTTATGCTACTTACTGAATATTTGTTTATAGAAATTCTATTAAATTTATTTAAAAATAACAAGAACAAATATTTAAAAAATATAAAACAAAAACAACTTAAATATATTACAAAAGAGCGAGTGAGGTAAATGAAGAAGAAGTTATGTTGGAGCATAGTTGAGAGAACATCGTTTATCTTAGTATTCAAACACTAAATACTCATTTATTATGTTCACACAATGCAGTAAACATGAATGCTTCAACTGAAATTTTGTCTATCATACAACCCATAAAGTAGAAAAATTTGTTTAGCATAAATATCCATCTTTAAGCATATTGGAATATAATCTGTCTAAATAGGTATATATGAACAAAAATGTTTCATACATTAACATGTCATCACTGTCACTTAATGTATCAAGCATTACTGTGTGAAACCTTTTCAATTAATTAGGTACAGTCTATTATCTCTAATCAATTAGATAATCAATTACTATAAAAATGATTTATAACACTTTTTCTTATAATTAATTGATTAATTTTAGAATTACATGTTGGTGTAAGACATGTCCAAAATAATCAACTATCCACTAAAAATAATTAATTAACTGCACTTTTGTGGCTTGAATATGCCTAAAAAATCAATTATCACTATTATAATTTTTTATATTACATGAAAAAAATTATGATTTTTGTGTAAAAATTCATGAAATACTTTTTCTCGTAGATTTGAATTGGTAGGTAATTTGTTTGTGAATAATTAGTTCCTAAGAGATTTGAAATCCTTGAAAAAATTACAAAAAAGTTTGTGAAAAAGACGCAAGGAAACTTTCTTTCAAATTTTAAATACAAGGGAAACATTTATGTAATTTTAATTCCATAGGTCACTTTCATGCTAATTTGACGAAATTAATAATGTCTGCAAGTAAGTTTCATATTAATTTAATTTGTAAACAAATTAAAGGAGATTTAATGTGAATTTTATAATATATATATATATATATATATATATATATATATATATATATATATATAATTTTCAAATTAATTTATATAAAATTTTATTAATTTTTTAAATAATAATATCATTAGTATGTATTCAAAAACAAGTTTGAAACATGAATACATATATTTGAAAAAATTATAAACAAATAAAATACATTTACAATAAACTTAATGATCTTAATCGTTTTAATGAATACACTTAGTTATTTTTTTGCATATATTAAGTTGGATCTAGACAACTTTTAATCACTATCAAAAGAAAATATATAAATACTAATATTTAAGAATTTATAAAACATAAAATTAAAGTATTCACAGTTAGGTATTTTCATTAAATGCCCACTTGAATTAAAGATAGAAGTTGAATTTCATTAGTTTCAGATGGATTTTGTTATTTCTTTATTACCATAAAATTGTTAAAAAAATTAGAGAAAAGTAATTATTTTATAATTGTTTTCTTACACAATTATTTTTAAATTCATAACTTTAATTTTCTCTCATATTAATAAATAAATTACATAATTTTACAGTTATAAACATTAAATATTTTATAATGAAATTTATAAATATATTATGATTTTTTTACCTAATTATTGTTAAATTCATAACTTTAATTTTCTCTCGTATTAATAAATAAATTATATAATCTTATAGTTAATAATTATAATATAAATTTATTACCTGTTTCATAAATATTATGTTAATAAAATTCAAATATACTATAAAATAATGTTTAAAACACACGCCTATATATATAATATTAAAATATAATAAGTAATTTGTTCCAATTTAATTCCATTCTTTATTTTTAAACTGGAATCTAAACCAAACTATTAGATTGAGAAAAAAAAAAGTAAATAAAAGAAACTATTAGATTGAGAAAAAAAAAGTAAATAAAAGAAAAAACTGGTTTGACCAATTTAAATCTTTTGGACCTATTTACGGTATTTTAATTAGTTTGCAACTGCTTTGCATCAGGTTAACTATAGACGGGTTTTTTTTATTATATTGGTGTAATTTTGTTTGGAATTTATCAATATATATGAATTTTTAAAAAATATAAAAATAGATCAATTGTATTTGGAAACACAATATTTTCAAGCACTTCTCTCTTTAAAATTGTGCTGTCTAATCCATTTTTTTGTTTTATAAAATTTGTCTACATATCACGATTTCAGGACATACATTGGGCCCATGTTTTACTGAAATTAGGCATGTAAACACCATTTTGACATGATTTTGTTTAATAGTAGAACAAAGCATGATTTCAATGTTATTTTTTAAAACTTTTTTTTTTTTTTTTTTTT
>Ga0209489_101271_pt1 | contig 51505 bp, 20 predicted proteins | sample SiratrowhiteBW_FD_187527 | JGI IMG/M metagenome (GOLD analysis project Ga0209489, IMG submission 187527) | Root nodule microbial communities of legume samples collected from California, USA - Siratro white BW (SPAdes) (version 2) | ecosystem: Host-associated > Plants > Roots > Nodule | place...
TATATATATATATATATATATATATACTTTAAACATATAACTTCATAGAAGAATGAAATTAAGGTTTATATTTTATTAACAAAATATTATTTTTTACACAAAAAATTGAAAACAAAGAACATTGTAATTAAAAGCAAAAATGGAAAATGGAAACAGAAAATGAGCATTAACTTATATAAGCATATTGGATCGGTTATAAAAATAAGCTAAAAAATAACTTCAATAAAAATTACTTATTTTATTAAAAAAGTATTTTAAAAGCGCAAACAAATCAATCTATAAACAATATCTGACATTATAACAAAAATCAATGACATTCAAGTCCAACCGATTATGTTCATATAAAAACTCAAATATAAGAGGAAATTTTCTCAAATTTTCCTATGAATTTCGCGTCTTCCAAACGACCCTAGAGGAAATTAGAGTTTAAAATATATAGCATGAACATCGTAAATAGAACCCTCTTAGTCAAATTAGTCAAATGAGACAAGAACATTTTTTTATCAGCAAACGAAACAAGAACATGGAAAAACGTATCTTCATTTAACAAATATAGACCAAAACTGCTGTTTTTCTCTACGGACTACAATATTAACATGCACAAAAGCAACCATAAGATCAATTCTAACTTTGTTTTTCTTTAGGTCACATGTGAATCCTACTTATGTGAAAGATCAAAACCGTCTCCATTCTCCACGGGGGAAGTGATCCGACTGTGTTGTTCACAGTCTATCCAATAGTTTTTCATTCTGTCCACCAAAGCATCAAGTCTCAAAGAAATGTTCTGTTGCATGAAAACACTACATGAGATCCATGTTGCAGACACAATCCTAGCAGCATTTAATAATACCTTGAGCTGTTTCATTATCAAATTTCCAAACAGGACAAAGTGCAATCTGCAAGTCCTAGACAACTAGTGTTTTTCATCGCTGGTTCAGTATTTAGATGCGCTTTATATGACATTATCAGATAAAAAAAAACTGTGCAATCAGAATAATGCCCTTTAAAGGTGTTTCATGCTTGTCACAAAATAGTGATAGTCTGGACTCTAGAAGTTAGACAGATACTAACAGTGAAAAAAATTGTCATTTCATGTAACAACCAGCAAGTGTTATCAATGAGCATGAAACAGTGATGCTAAACTGCTGCTGAGTGCTGAGTCACTAATCATAGTGTTAAAGTGTTTTATTCACAATACATATGCTTTTATATAGCAAGAATGCTAAATTCGCCTATGTAAAATAGAAGGGTCTAGATATCTACTTATGTCTTCAGCTTAGCTATGAATCTTTAACTGGTACGAAAAAGATTAGGCAGAGGGGTTTGAAGTGGGAACATAGCATGGTACCTGACAGGGCGGAGTATGTATTCTATCTGTTCAGGGTTAGTGCTGGCAGGAGTGATTGTGACCTAGAGATTACAAGGAGATTGGTCAGCTAATGGAACTGATTAAGTGGTAGGACATATGTGGTGATATAGAAACTGGAAGCAGAATCTAGAAGTAAAGTCAAGGAACGTACAATGTATGATCAAGGACTATGCATTGGTAGCTGGAATAGACAAAGGCTAGGAACTAAGGCATATCCAGAAAGCACAAGTCTGAGAAATGGCTCCAGAGCATTGACCCTGGCTGTGAGTGTTTGGATCTAGGCTTTTGTAGGTGGTTTAAAATTCTACAGGGTTCTTGTTGGCTTTTGTAGGAGGTTGTCTTAGCTAATTCTGTTATAGTTAAAGCTAGATGGGATACTTGTTTGCTGCTAAAAAATGAAAAAAAAAAAAAGTCTTTCGAACATGAGACAAAAAAGCAATACTCATGTTCTTTCATACCAAGAGAAAGATAAATTGTATGTAATTTAGGAAGTTGCATGTCAAAGAGAAAAGTTACATGTGAATATTGCAAATAAATATAACAAACTAGAATCAGAACCTAGTACCTATGTTATAGGCTCCTGAAACCAGACTTACTAAAATTGGACTGTTTCCGCTTGAAAAGATAATTAGATGACATAAAATAGAAGAAATACTTAACTGGTCTATACAGTGAACAGGGTATACACTACGTTTAGTTTACATGCACTCAGTGTGTAAAATTTTTTACAGTGTTAACTAATCAGAAATCATCCCACTCATAGTGTTGACTAACCTAAGTTTTTTTCTGAAAAAAATAACTTCCCTTGGTACTATTCCAATTAGATCTGTCCTATAAAAGGCCACAAAGGGATCCCTCATTAAGAGCATTATAACTAAGAATTATCTTAATTGATAAGGGAGAAATAGATCCCAAATTAATATGATCATATCTAACAATATGGTACCTAAATGATAAAATAAAGAAATTTCTGATTAATATGATCATAACTAACAATTATCTTAATAAAAGATAATAATGTTAAGTATTCCAAATCAGGAATTCTAATATGCAGATCTTATCAAGAAAAGGAACGAAAAATAAACAACAAAAACTAAAAGAATTGACTATTTAAATAAAAAATATATAAGTTTTGTTTGGACAAACTTTTCCATAAAATCTCTTAGGAGAGAAAAATGAAAAGAAAAAACTGAAATTAACTTCTCCATAAGCAAAAATAGCTTATGTGTAAGTTAAAAATTAAGAGAAGTTTATGAGAGAACTTCTATAAGTTAGCTTATGATAAGAGAAGCTAATTTCAATTCTTCCTCTTATTTTTCTCTCCTAAAAGGAAATTATGGAGAAGCTCTTCTAAATAGGCCCGCCCATAGTAATCCTAATCAGTTTGGAATCTGGTATCCACCACATCAAATACAAAAATATGGCTAACAATTACAATGGCTACAATATTTAGTTGGTAGAACCACCTTTGTGAGAGAGTGAATAGATAAACCAAATAGATGATACTAAAATATTTGTGATATTCACGGCAAAGTCAATGAAATAATTTTAATAAAAATACTGCATCAGAAAAATACAATATCTTCAGCAAACAATAATGGCTAAATCAGTATCGGACTCAACTACAAATGTATTTACAAAGGCTATTTATTGAAGCCACACCTCAGTTACAAGAGACATCGGTGGAACAATATAATGGAGCTTCCATGGCAAAGCCAATACCACAATTTTAACATGACTACCAGAAACAAATGATACCTTGACCAAATACCAATGGCTTAAATGAATATAAAACACTTGTAACTAAAAGTTTATGTACAAAAGTCATTTGATGTAGTCACCGTGACTCAGTTACATGAGAACATTGTGCTGCGATATGCATGAGCAGAAAACCATAATGGGAGTGTTGAGCTATACTTCACAGAGTACATTTCTTTCCAAACTTGACTCTTGCAATGATACACCAAAATCTGCTTATGAGTGGCCAAAAAAACATATTCACCAGTCTGACTGATCGGGAAAATGCCCGGCACCATTCCTCTGATACACCTCAGACTCACCTTATCCACCATACACCATTCATCTTTCCAGTAATCTTTTAGCACCCATATATTCATCCATGCTTCTGAAATTTTAATAACAGACAAGCAGCCATCAAAGTCTAAGAGATAAATCCTATAACCATTTCCATAAATCAAGTCATATGGTAACTGCATCTTCCTCCAAACGTCACAACTTAAATCAAGCACAAGTATATAAGTAGAGCTAACTGTCAACCAGTGCAGAGCATTATTCACAAAAACAACCTGGTTCTTATTCATGTGAGTGAAATGGTCATCTTGTAATGAAACAAACTTCCTCCACTTGTTCAACTCGGAATCAAACACCAGACATATGAAACTCCCATCAGGCCTATGACCAAAAGTGCGATGGTAGCCTGCTAGAACAACATTGAACTTCTGATAAGAAGAATCACAGGCCAAGCCAACCAAGGTAGCCTCGCCATCGGGATAAAACCGAGTCACAGGCCTTTCCCTACTCTTGGGGAGCAACCGGTACTCGCGAGTGACCGGATTACAGACATAGAAGACGCCCTTATCAGGAATACTAGAGCAGCAAAGCAGGCCATTGCAGGATGCTCGAACCTTAACTCTATCATTCAAGAAACTCAGTGAAAATTCAGACACACCCCTCAAATTATCAACACATATTAAGCTAGATTTGGACCCATACGAATCAGAAACCTCGACCAGAATCATGGGGTTCTTCCTAGACACCTCATTGTAGAGTTGAACAAAATACTTATCCAAAGACAACCTATTCCACAGTTTGGACACGGTTTTGAACCTGAAAAGGGACTTCACAGGCAACCTTGCAAGAATTTGAATAACCACCTCATCCGGGAAAATCCCATCTCCTCGGACATCCATAACGGAGAACCTCAAATACGAAATCAGAACATGAATAGCGGACTTTTTTTTACATGAAATAAAAGCCTGGGTACCCAGAAGAACAAAGCTAAAGATTCGATCTTTTCTTACCGGAACAAAATTCGGGGTATCCGATGAAGCGCCAGTTGATGAGGTGGGTACAAAAAGGATTCAACTTCGGGGCGGTGGTGGGTTTGCGACGGTTGGAGAATGGGAAAGCGAAAAATGGGTCTTCAAATTCCGTTTACGTTTGAAAAAATAATAGGGGATATGTCGTCATTATCGCCACATACACGTACACAAGCAAGATTGAATATATAATATCGCTAAGCGTTTACCAGAAACCCTTTAGAACTTAATGATTGGAATGAGAAGGAACATGAAATATGAAGGGGATCCAAAGGAAGGAACTCGGTATGTGAAGAATGAGAAGTAGACATAAATGAGGAAACCTCGGAGGTATATGATCTGATGAATGCAGCACCAAATACAGGGTTTTATTTTCTTTAGTTAATCGGCAAGTAACCCTTAAGAATTTCACGTATTCTGTAGATAAATTAATATATATATATATACATATTTCTAAATAATAAGTTAATATCATCTGAGCAAAACCAACCTTAATTTTAATTTTTCTACTTAGTTATATTAAACTAAAATAACCAATTTGGTCCTTTTTATTTTTCTTTATCAAAATTTACCTGAAATGTGTAGTTAAAACAACAGTATAAATATTATATTTTAAAATGCTTGATATAATTTAATTTACAAATCATAAATTTTCGTAGGGGGTGATACGATCTAGTATATTAGTTTATGACAAAGTAACAATAAAATAATTAATGGTATTTCTCGTTCAAAAGTAATGGATTGAAGAATAATCATATCATGCAAATTAGATTATGTAAGAGAGGTAAGACTATACAAGTATTCAACTAATTACAAAATATACTTAACATAATAGTTGATCATTATCTTTAAATTTGATAAGTATATGTCTTACTCATACATTGTAATCAATTAAATATTATATGAGATGTTTTGAATATAACTTATGATCATAACATAATTTAAGATAGTTGGTATGAGTTTATTAAATTTAATCAAAATTTGTATGTATTGCATACAATAATAAAAATAAATCATATTTATACGTGACAAGATGTTGTTATTGTTATTTATTGAAAAAAATAAATAATACAAGCATATATTCAACATCAAATGTCAATATTAATCTTGTAGTGTTTAAATAAATTATAAGATATGCAATGTTTAACATGATATATGAGTATCGAAAACTCTATTTGATTTATATCAAATGTTATTTCTATTATTTGTTGTAAGAATGTTATCATACAATTCAATTAATATTTTTTTTTGCGTGTTTTATCTATTTGTCACAATATTTATATATATATTTTAATATATATATTAATTTAATAAAATATGTGCACTGATAAATTTTGAAATAATCTATGATGAAGTAGAAAAAGGTTGAACAAATATTTAATTATTTTAGTTTCAAAATAATTTTAAGAGAAATTTACTAAAAAATTTCAAAATGAATATCTTAAAATTATAAAAACACATTAATAAATTATTTGCAATATTTATAATTTTAATAATCATAATTGATATTATATTATATTTTATATTATTTTTTTCCAATGATGTATTAAACACCCTCATGCAGTTGGTTTGTTTGATAACGTTAGAAGCAAAAACAACATTATTGTATTTCTTATATGTAAAAAACACCCCACCTAACCTATATCATATTGTTTTTTTATTAATTCCTTGATCCCTAAATCATATTAAAAATATATTCTTATTGGAGTCCTTGATCCTAAACCACGTTAAAAAGATTTTCTAACATGCTTTTTAAGAAGAAGACGTTCACTCTATATTTTGTACATACCTAAAATTAAACCAAGAAAAAAAGAGTGTAAGAGACAAATGAGAGATAGAATAATAAGAAACAAATCATTCAAATCTTCACACGAAAAAAATTGTGGGAACCTACATTCAAGTCTTCGATTCTTCAAACCTAGAAAAAAAATGTCCAGGGGAAGAGAGAACATATTGGAGTTATGCATGTGCTCAGGAATAGAATAACACGTGCTAGAAAATTAAGGACACAAAAGAAGATATAGTTTTACTGTTCTTAGAGATAATGATAAGGATAGGCATGTAGACCTAGTAGACACATACCCAATAATTCAAAAACTCCAAAATAACTCTATAACTAACACATGTCATAAAAAACAATAGATTAAAATTGTAAATTTTATAGCTTAAAAATTAAAATAGTACAAAAATACATTTGTATATTTGATTGAAAACAAATTTCTTATAATCATTTTACTTCCATTATTTTAGAAACACTGGTTAACGTTTATGAGAAACAAATACGGTTAACTAATTAAAGCTATTTAAATATATTATAATTACAATAGAGACTAATAACTGATATATAAAATCATAGATAGAAAATAGTATGGTCACAAAACTATAAAAATAATAGGTACAATAATATTTACTCTTTTTATGCGACATAGAAAACATGGAAAATACTTACGTTCAAATTAGAAACTGAAACAATAACAGCCATGGACTCCGACGACGTAGTTGTCGACTGCCTCCAGCAACCCTTCTGCTCCGACGCCGAAATCGTGTCCTACGATGAAAACTCGTTCTTCCATGAAAATTTTAGAGAAAGTTAACATCGATTGTGACAATCGATCTGCTACTGAAATCGGGCACAACGCAGTACTTGGAGTTCAAAGAAATCGATGAAAGCGCTGTTTACAAAGTGTTTTTCAGAGAAAACAAGCTTTCACTAAAGGAGAAGAACCAGTTGATGAGGTTCTTCAAGCTGGTTCAACAACACTTGGATGAATATTGCAGGTAAGACTCTGGTTGCTTGAAGAAGGAAAAATTGAGTATAAATGATTACTGTGAAAACTTTATTTGCATTTCTTGCTTATTCATATATTTTCTTTTTCTCCTAGAAGATAGCAAGCTAATAGGAAGAACCTCAAGTAGTTCTCTAATCATCAGGTCTTCGATCCTAAAGGAAACCATAATGAATAAAGAACCAAGAACATTCAGTTTTGAACTCCTGGTAGAATAAACAAGTAATGAAATCAATCAACTCATAATGAAAGAAGTTTAGCCGACAACTGAAAATAAAGCTCAAATATGTGAATGGAACAATAATAGTGAAACAGTAGCTCAATTTATAAAGAGAAAAATGTATTATTGAATATCTAAATGAGTTCAACAATTATGAATTAAGACAACATTTATAAACCAGAACAACTAAATTGGGAATAATATTGAAGAAGCAACGATTTCAGAGAAGAATTGAGAAATTGATGAAGAAGGGAGAGAAAATGTATCAGGGAGAAATAAAGAGAAAATTCAGAGAGAGAAGCATATTACATCCGCTCATGCACAAAATTCTTCAATCAAAAATGTTCTTTATCTCTTTTCTCACGTTTTTCCTTTCATTCATTGTTAAGTGTGAGCGTAAGTTTCACATTGAGTAGAAATGAAAAAATTAAACAACATATTAAAAAAATAAGACTCGTAAACCTAATATCTTAAGATTTTTGGTTAAAGACGTTGTCGTTCCCTTATGCATGAATTTGACTCAATTCACATTTTTGGTGAGATCTTCCCAATTTTGCCCTCTCAAATTACTCCATCACTCTAAATCCAACTCAAGACTTCATTTTAATTCTACATCTTCCGAATTTCTACTTTGCTCACACATTAGAATACTCTCTCCATTGAAAGAAACCTTATCCTCAAGGTTGAAATGAGGAAAAGACTCTTAAATCTCCTCTAAATCTACCCATGTAGCAGCCGAAGTATAGAACAAATCGCATTGGATTAAAACTTAAGGCCCTGGATGGGAATTCGGATAAGCGTACGGGAACCCAAGACTTGTGATGGATGTACTAATGGAGCTTTAAGAAAGGGGACATGAAACACAGGAGGAATTGTTGCTATTTCCAACAATCTGTTCTAAGCAATTGCGCCAATTTTTGCAACAAGGCCATACTTAACTTGTGGTTCCCAACTAAAGATGGTGAAAAACATGCTTTGACCTATGAAAGGATGTCCTGGTCGAGACCAGTGAAAGATGTCTTGACTAAGGTTAAGCAAATGATGTGTCAATTTAGATCAAGTCGATAATGTTCTAGTTGAGATCGAGTTAATGATGCTTTGATTAAGGTAAAATGAGCTAAAAATATAAGATTGACCAAAAGATCCCTCGAGCAAGCCAAAGATGTCATGTACAAGCTAAAATGTCATGTACCAACGTTTTGTTTTGGTTGAACATGAGTTGGATACTCTAGCTTAGGTTGAGCCAAAAATGATCTAATATAGATCAAGCAAAAAATATGTCGCAAAGTTGTCTTTGTGGAAAGATGTATCAAAATGAATCCAAAGTGGTTGGGATTGGTGTGGTGATGGATTGTTTAATTATTTGAAACTTTAAACATGTCTGTCTATGTTAAGTACTTACATCCGTTTAAAAAGTTAATCTCTTTCAAAATATTTTTTCATAGACTTAAAGTAGTTGACCACTTGTTTAATGACGGAATTATCTAACTTATGTCATACCTAAAACTAGGTACATCTGAATCTTGATCACTTGCTGCACTTATTAATTCATTCTTTAAACAACATATATGTTGAGTTGTATTATATCATCGTGCACTGCTTGATTCCTTCTTTTACGAAAAGAAAAAAAGATAAGGTATGCACTCTTCAATGTCTTGGAGCCTACGGAATTGTTTATTTATTAGTTGGGATAAACAAGTTTTAGCTCACTTTCTAAGTTCTCTAGTTTAAAAGTTTACATGATTAAGTAGAGAGTCACACTAAAAGAATTTATTTCATTATTAACTTGTATTTTATGGAATGTTATTTTAGGAAATATTTTATCATGTAAACTCTTGATTTATTTTTTTATTCTATTGTGTTATTATCTTATTAGAGTTTACATTAAGTTTTTTTATGTTAAAAAGTTATTAGAAATGATATAGAGAAAGCGAAAACGGGAAATGTGTTGAATCAAGAGAGAGTAAGGCATTGGAGGGAAGGAGAAAAGGAGGTACGAACTGTGAAGGGATGGTCGAAGGATAGGAATTTAAAAAGAAAGCGAATGGTGTAATAAAGAGAATAAATGAGGGTGTCTATAGTTGAACATGTCTATAGTGATAGGTGCTGTGTTTTGCAATTATATATAGGCTTTTTATTCCTGCACCCCATTATTACTAACTGCACCCGCTATACCAATGGAAAAGACAAAAACACCCCCATCACTCATCACGACTCCGCTGCCATAGCTGCCGTTGCCGTCATAGCCGCTTACTAACAGAGAAGGACAAATTTGCATACAGGAAGAAAAAGCCTTATATGTATTATTGTCATTTTTGGGCCTGCTTGGGGTCTATTATTTCATTGTTTGGTCTCTTTGAATGATAAAGTTTTGGGCCTAAAGTGTATCCTAAATGAACAAAAGAATTGATTATTCATTCGGAGTCACAAAAGGCCATCAGAAGCTGCTGAACTAAGCATCTTGATTATACACTTACGAAGCACATGGCAGTGAGTGCACAATTGCACATAGATGGCATATAGGGGAGATTTTATTTGCATTGTTGTTTTTTCTGAAGACTGCAAAGAATATAGTTGAGAATTTGATAGCATGAAAATGTTCTGTAAGTGGGTGCCACTCTTTTACCCGGAAATTGATGGTGACCAGGTGGACCACAATGGAAGCCAAAATTTTTTAAATTTAGTGACTCTTTTTGCATAGAGTGAGTGAGAGAGAATCTTTACAGGGTTTTTTTGTTCCTTTCTCATCCCAAATGCGTCTTTGGGGGCACACAGAATTAATGTCGGAACAAGTCCTCTTTGGCCACATGCTAATTGGCTCAGGGACATGTACGAGTTGGTATACACCTTTCAAGCTACCCTTTATCCTCTTATTATGCATTATTGGTTTCCTGATTTGGTTGTACACACTTTATGATCCAGAGTCACTTCTTGGAATAATTCGAAAGGATACCCTGCTTCCCATCCCTTTATTTTCACTCAGCTACGTAACATGTTTATGTGTTATATTTGCCCACCTTCCATTTCACATCCCTACCATTGCGTGTCTCATACTTTTCAAGCGATTCCTTCTTCAAATATCACCTTCATCATTTTGCATCTTCCTCATCAGTCACATCAACCAACATTTACCCAACTCACCACCACAGCTATTTCCTACTGCAACTGGCACATTTACAAAGTCTTTATAGAAAGTTCAAGGGCTCCACGCATTCATTTTGAACGTCAAACTGAATCCATGAATCAATGCCAGACATACCAAACAATCACTAGGGTCTACACTTTCAACTGTATCTTCCTCCATCATAAAAAGTATATGTAAGCTACTCAAATGCACCATGCTTACCTATTGCATCAAGAAAGTGCTATCAAAATGGGCCTCTCAGGGAAATTTTCTTCACATGATGCATTTGACTGAAAATGAAACTGTCTACTTATACACGGACTAGGCGCTGGAGGAGGGAAAAGGAAAGATCGAGATCAACATTATATCATCAACCAAGCATGTAACTTATGTATGCCACTGAAATTTGGCTTTTGCAATCTTTAGCTGGCTACCTGGGCTAAAGTTTCTGGGTTGTCTAAGGTTAGAAGAGAATAAAAGGACAAGTAGTGGTCCTAAAACCAAATATAGAACAAGCCTTGTTAACAACATGTTACCACTGTGTACAGTTCACATAATTGATTTAGTTGGCTCACCTTGGAGCAAAAAGGTTTAATGAGTCATGTTATTTAGAGGCATGGATAGATCCATATAATTACATCCTGGGAGGGTCCAAGAAAGATGAATTCATGATTTAATTTAGCGGGTCATTATTTTATTGATTTTCTCTAGAAAAAAGCACTCTCCTTTCACCAAACCCAAAAGAAAAAAGTCCATATATATATGTATGTATGTATCACCCTATACATTCACACGCAGATAAAAGTACCAAAATCTGTTGTCAAGTTTGCTATAGCTTTTTTTAACTTATCGCCCTATTTGTGACACATCTATATTCATGTGTGCGTGACTGACATTTCCGATGTTGTCTCTTGTAGTTGCAGGATTATCATGCTCTCTTTGACCTTTATTAATCCCAACTTACAGGATACATTCACTGACAAGGAAGTTTGGGGTACTAAGGCTCGCATACAAGCATACATATATTATTATTATTATTATTAATCAAATGAAATCCACAGTGGGATAGCAAACTATTGGTATGGTCACGGAATGGAATAAAAGACTAGCGTTTCAGAAGGGGAGCAGTGCTTAATTACATGGTGCATGGGTAGAACAGGAAAAAGGGTCACTGCACAGTACCCTTATTCACTGTCTCAGATTTTGGACCTTAGCAGAGAGCAAAAGGCGTGTGGGGACACTTCACCCTAACATAGGGTACAAAGACTTTTGGTCAATCCATAAGTAGTACCTATGAAATCCTTCACCTTAGTTAATTTACTGTTATAGCTCACTCCAATACAAAGTCATATTTAATTATCAAGTTAGGAAATTAAGGAATTGGGGAGGGTGTGACTTTGTAACTTGTTTGACCACGTAACTTTGGAGACTGTGTTGCTAGTAAGATTTCCAACTGCCATCATCGTTCACACCCTACTTTCCTTTAGTGTTTACAAGTCTCACCTATAGTTTAACATATTTTCTTTCGGTCACCTAAGATTCCTTGTTCCCTTAACCCATCATTTTGCTCAAAACACACCTCTTTTTGTTCCCTCTTTCTGGTAACTCGTTGTTGTAACTTGAGTTCCTAACCGAGTTCCCAAGTAACCACCCATCCAAGATATCAAAACTACAAAGAAACACAAGATCTTATATCCGATGTGAGAAATCGTTAGAGGATTCTCATGTCCCTGTCTCACTGAATACTACATTCTACCCACCTTACTACTCCACCACATGGGTCGTATTCAGAACCAACCATTTTGTTCCTTCGCTATTATTATTATCATTACAACCTTGATCTTCGTGCTCATTAGGATGATTAGTGTTTAATAGTACTATGTGTAGTTTTCCATACATGATTGATCGATCTTGTTTCAGTTTTAACGGTTCTATCAAATATATTTCCTGTTTTAAACTCAACCATCTCTAAGCCTGACCACCCTTCATGGTTTCATCTAGTAGGTATCTTCATTATTGTATTATGTATGTATGTATGTTTATCAGATTAGATATAAATGTGATTGTATAAATTTTCTTTTTCAAATCACATTATTTTATAGGAGAGACAAACATGGAGTAAAATCATATAATCTATAGTAATAATATAAAAATTATCTGTCACAAGTCCCTATTCGGTGTAGTGTGACCCACTGTGTTTTTTTTTTCCCTTTCTTTAACATCTCTTTTTCTATTATCTCACGGTCTCTTTTTTTATAGTCGTGCATAGCACGGGCCATTGTCCAATTATTGTAAAAAAACATGTAGAATGATATATAAAAATTCATAAAATATAATATAATAAATATACAATTGTAACTATGTAAAATCAAATTAAAAACATCTTGGACATTGCTAAAAACAAAATAAAATTGTATCAATCTCGTCTTTTCTTCAAAATATTCATAAAGACGTTAAGTTTATTTTTAGTTAGCCAATAGACCGTGGTTCTGCACTTTCATATCATAGATATTTCTTTAATCATTTTATATGTTGTTGTATTCAATTTTCATAATGGCTAGATACTTTATGTCGGTGAAGTACTTAGAACTATTATATCAAATAGAGTTGGAAATGGATATATAAAAATTTAGAATATTAATGATTCATTAATGGTATTGCAGCTGTCAAAATTTGGTATATAGAACCATGTTGTCTTAAATACTCTTATAGAAGATAGTAAACATTAAAACAAAAGGTTTTTTTGATAAAATATTTACAATCATACAGAAAAGTATATAATCAATTTAAATAAAATTTAGAAAGTATGGGCTGAAAAGAAAAAGATATATATATATATATATATATATATATATATATATATATATATATATATATATATTTAAATTTATAATATTTATAATTAACTTAAAAGTATTTAAAATGAATTTTCATTGAAGTTATAGTGACGTGTTATTTTTTAAACGGGTTATATTAAAAATAGCAATTTTAAAAAGTAAAGTTGAGTTGAAAACATGAACATAGACTGAGAATTGTGATTTAAATAAATATGAAATATTTAAAAGGTTTTAGAAGTGGTAATCTGCTATGGTGAGTTTGAAGTTGCACTCAGAAAAATGGGAGTTTGGGGAAAGCACACGACCAACACTGGGACACAACTACAGCCAGCCACATGGCAAACACAAAGGTTGAAGACCCTTTTGTCCTCCATGAGTACGGAAAACACTCACCAAATAAAATAATTTTAAGAATATTATGAGTAAAACTTTACGGGTTAATATTTATATTATTGTTTACTCTAATAATGGTCTGATTCACTCTCTAATGTTCTCCACTTTTCTACTTTTTATCCCTTCTAAAAATGTTTTTAAGGAAAACATCATAATTGCTTAATAACGTTGATGAGGGAAACATAAATTGTTGAAAAGCAAACAAAAAATTGCAATGCACAACAAAAATTATTTCATCTTCTCCTTTGTTAAGTCAGACTCAGAAAACTACTTTTCCAACATTTAACATTTTATTTTCTTTATACTGGGCCCTGATGACGTCACAGGTCCGTTTAGATCTTTCTGGGCCTTGGACCTGTCGCAATCAGGTCCATTGGGAAAGCCCACTGGCCGCCTCATGCACTCATCTTTCCTTTTTTCCTCCATATAAACCTCTGCATTTCCTCCATTCCCTCCCATCTTACCCATAACAAAAAGTTCCCTCTCTCTTTCACTCTCACTCTCACTTTTTTTCTGTGTTTCTCTTTCTCTCTCCTTTCACCCTCTTGAAATAGTGGAGGGAGGAGAAAAAGGGTCTCAAAGATGAAACCAAAAGACGGGTTTGTTGATAAAGGTAGCGGTGTTTGCATGTGTTGAACTTGCAAAATAAAAATTTGCATCACCTAGAGTCATAGCTTGCACAGTTATCTTGAACCTTTTTAATATGTGTAATTCATGTTAAAGGTGTATTTTTGTACTAGCTGAGCTTATGCTATATAAGATAATTATACTGTGACTGACTGAACTATTTTACTTTATGGTAAATGGAAGATATTCTCTTGTATTCTTTGAATTGTTTTTTACTTACTTTTTTTCTCTCATAGCTACTTTTTATCTAATCTAAAGCTGGCTCCTGCTTCTGCCTCTGCCATTCTTCTTCATTATTCTCTGCACTAATTAAGAGCATGATACATGATGCAGGTCCCTATAAGGGGTTTCTCATCTTGCACGTGACTAGCAGCAAGGTGGCCATGGTCAACCCTTTGAGAATTGGGAGGTGTGACCAAAAAGAAGCCATTAGTGGCTCTGAAATTGGAGCTGACAATTCTCCTGGGGTGGTGGCAGCAGCAGCTGTAGCAGCAGCAGCTGCAGCAGGAGCTTCATTCTAATCTGGTGCTATCCTATCTGAGCTTTTTCCTACCTTCTCTCATCTTTCTTCTTCATCTAGTTTTTACCACACTTCTTTGTTTTTCGTTGGAGTCTTCTTGACCTTGTAAGACCTTTTCTTGACCTTGTAAGACCTCCCACCCTACATGTTTTCTTTGTTTTTGCTTTTGTGGAAGACCCTATATCACAATCCACTGATATAGAGTTTGATCTCCTTCCTTCCCCGTTGCCACCCAACTCATCCTCTCCTTCCTTGTCTATCCCTCCTGAGCTGTTCCAATTTTGGCCAACCATTATGCACCGACTAATATTATGCCATGCCTTCAAACAAATTCATCAAGGACCTTACTTTACCTTACCTTAGAACCTCCCTCAAATGTGCTAGCTATCCGGAGACCATGGCTTGCAAAAGTACAAATGGGGTATATTTAATTTTGTTGTTGTTTTATTTATGAGAAATGAATGTAGCTTGTAGTTTGCGCAGCAGCTAGCTAGCATGCTTGGTCGTGGTCCATAAGGTAGGTAGGTATGTATGGTAAGTTGTAAAGAGTGGCCATAGTTAATAAATCAATGTTGCTTGTATTCAGAGGAATTCAAAAGCCCTCTGTGTGATATTCTGTTAAGGCAATCAATTTCGCTTGTATCATTGTGTGCAGAATATTTATGCTGTTGCAGACATCTGTTTAGTTGTTTTATATGTTGTTTGGCTGAGAAAGTGTGCAACTGCATACATATTCTTTTAGATCTAAGCAAGAGTCTCCCTCGTGACTGCTCCAATGTACAAATATCCACTGTATTATTGGAGTTATTATCTCTTTCTCTCTCTCTCTCAAATTCACAAGCTTTCTCCCTCGTGACTGCTAGGACTCAAAGGCATTAATTAAAGTCCCTCACTCTCTCCAATTTTGAATAATATCATGTAGAAGAATGAATCACCCTTCTCTTGCTTAGTAGTACTAGTCCTTTCTTTCTCTCTTTTGCCTTTTTTAGTGTAATTTGAAATGCAAATGTTGGATTATCTACTGCATAGAGCACACCACCAAGTGTGAAAGTGTGGTAGCAAGTGAGATGGCTGCAAATTTGATGGTGAAAACGCTATTTCCCTGTCTCTCTCTTGATTTGGAAGGGTGCTTCAGCCATTCCTTTCACATAGCAGGGCAAGGACAAGCAATTTGGGATAGAATACAACCTGAGCCCATAAGGAATATCACACCCCCCAATGTTTTGATGGGGCTGCCACACACACCTACCACCCTCAAATAGTGAAGAATAATACCTCTCAAATTACCACTTTCTCCTTCACTTCATTTTCTACATGGCAAAATATCAAATATGTCGGCATCATAAATAAAAAACAAGAGGGTGGGGTGGAATTGATGTGTTTTTTACCATATACCTATTCAGCTGCGCCTAACATATCGTTTCCATCAATCACCGGCACGTGGTAGCCCAACCTAATGCCGTAGACAAAGATTTTTCTCTGTATACATACTGTATGCAGTATATTCCAAACCGATGCATCAAATTTTGTGTATTGACACGATTTGTGTGGTGGTTATGCAAGTCTAGGGAAAGAAACTGTGACACATCAACTACGGAAACCTTTTCCCTACAAACTTAATTCACTTGCATACCTTGACTTTAATAATTTATTCTGCTTTTTCAGGTTTTTGATTACAAATGTACTACTACATCAACTTTTATGTACCACTACACTTTTTTTTTACTAATTCAAATGTAGCCGCGACGGCGACCATAATTTAAAGAATTTGGGATTGGTTAAACATAAGTGGAAATTTTCTCCATATAGGCTCGTAGGTGTAGAAGTAGAGTGGAAGAATAGTATGCAATAATAAATGGGATTTGTCAACTATTAATTCTGACATACCTTGCATGATGAAGTTATCCCAATTATATATGAATGTAAAAATAAAATGGTGATTGGAATGAATGAAGGTTTGACTGGGATGGATTATGTGAAAGTGTGGAAGGTAATTATAAGGTGAAGGTAAAGAAGCCAGTAAAGGTATAAGAAAAAGAGGTTGTATACATTTTTTATGTGCCCAAAAGGGATAAAAGGTAGGTGACTTGTGGCACAAAATGATGATGTCTATGAATGGACATTGAAAAGTTAAATGCCTTTCCCTAGGGTATGACTTAGTAACTATTTACCCTCACCCCACCAATGGGACCCTTTCTTTCTTTTTTGTGTTTGTAGTTTGTGGCAATGAGAGAGCGACAACATAAAGGCTGAGCTTGAATTATGTTACAGTCACAATATGCTTCACGTATTCCTTTTGAGGTCATTCGGCATTAGGTACTACCACCATTGGCCCCATCTTGGTCAAGCCTTTTTCCACCTTTAGGTTACATGCGAACATGGCTCCTTCATTACCTCTTACTTTTTCCTCACTATCATTCCATTCAACACCCTTTCGAAACTAGGGGAATGACATCTCAATAATGCCTTCACGGAAATAACATTTAACCAAAATTAATCAAATTCACATATTTCAGAAACTCATACATTGTGAATCAATGGGGCTATGCCAAATTTAACATATATAAACAATTCTCACTTTTAAACTAATTATTAGATTTCTAGCATGCCAAGGAGGCCTTGTAATTTTATCTTTTTCAAAAAATTACATGACATTGTATTAGTAGTGCAATCTTGCAAAGTTTAACCTTTCAATGAGTTTATATTATACATGAAAGTTTCAGTTCAAGTTTAGTCCTTTCAATGCCATGTCTATACTCTAAAAATCAGAATCTGGGGACCCTATATCTATAACTCTTAGCATAGGAGGCCTTCCTTAGTGTCGTCCTTGTTATAGAAGTTCTTAGGCTATTTGCATTCACGATTCAAGACGAAATGAATCAAACAGATTAAAATATTATTTTATTATTTATATATTTTTTTCAATAAAATAGGTTAAAAATTGTGTTTTGTCATTTAGATAAAAGAAAAACAGGACAAAATGAGTTATAGTTCTATACAAGATTGTTTTACAAACACTTTACCTTCCATTTATTTTCTATTCTCGTTTAAAAAATAACAACACTTTCTTTGTAGAGAGGTGTAGAAAGATATCGTGGATTGCTGAAAGAAGAGTGATTCTTCCTACACCTCCATGACGACTTCTTGCACCTCCATAGTTTTTCAAAATTCCAATTTTGAACATAATGAAAAGACTAAAATGTCCTTCGTTTATAACCCATGGTATAAAAATTTTGAAACACATTGCGGGTTATACAACCCGCAATGTAAAAAATTTTGAAACACATTGCGGGTTGTACAACCCGCAATTCAAAAAAATTTCAAAAATGAATTGCGGGTTGTACAACCCGCAATGCATTTAAAAAAAATTTGTATTGCGGGTTCTACAACCCGCAATGCATTTAATTTATTTTTATAAATACTAAAAATTATTTATAAAAATATATATATTTTTTTTACTTTTTATTATAAGAAAAAGTAAAATTATGTTAAAAACAAATATTACAAAATTTTGTGGCCTTGACCAGGATCAAACTGAAACCTTTAGTGCGTAAGACTAAGATGATAACCACTACACCATAACAGATTGCTGGTTGTACAACTTGCAAAATAAAACAATTTATAAATACATTGCGAGTTATAATTTTTTTTTTAAATGTATTGCGGGTTGTACAACCCGCAATGTAAAAATACAAATTTTTTTTAAAATGTATTGCGGGTTGTACAACACGCAATGTAAAAATTTTAAAAAAACACATTGCCGGTTTTACAACCCGCAACGTAAAAAATTTTGAAACACATTACGGGTTGTACAACCTGCAATTCATTTGGGGTTGTAAACGAAAGACATTTTAGTCTTTTCATTATGTCTAAAATGGAAATTTTGAAAAACTATGAAGGTGCAGGAAGGCGTCATGGAGGTGCTGAAAGAATTACTCCTGAAGGAAAAAGCCTAAAATTCAATTCAGGCCTTTTTAAGCCCAACCCACGATGACCTTGGTCCATATCGGGTTACTATGTAATGGGTTCGGTAATCCGGGTCTTCACTTCTACTTCTTTGAACAATAATATAATAGTCCCTGACTTTTTATCTCATGTTGCAGTAGAATTTCAGAACAATGTTAAAATATTTTTGGTTTAAACATGGGCTTTAGCAATTTTTAAGATGTAAAAGTTTGATGGCAATTTATAATTAAAAAAAGTTGAAAAGAAAAATGCTGCAAGAAAAATCAAAATTCTCAATACACAAATAAAAAGTTCATTTGAAAATTATTGGGACAGTGGAATCTCTCTCTTGCCATTTTGGGGTTAGCGAAATTGAAACACAAGAGTTTAGTATTTTCTGGTAAAGGCACCACTAGTGATGGTAATTTTATAAATAAAAAGTGTTGAATTAGTAAAAATTTAGAGAAACACTAACAACTATATTAATTTTATACTTTTAGATGTAAAATAAATGATAAATATTTAAAAAGTTAAAATTAAACCCTGCAATAAATGTTTTTAATAGATATTTTCAAACAATGAAAACATATATTCTAATATTTTTTACCACTTGTAAATTTATTATTATACTATTTGATAATGTATTTATATATATCTTACAAAGTTAAAACATGATATGTTTGTATTTGGTTTTAAAATTTAAAATTCATTTTATAAAATTATAATATATTTGTAGATTGAAAATCATACCTAACTCTCATCAATAAATGGTTGAAGTCAAGTCAAATTTGAGGACTTTTTTTAAGAAGGAAATTTCAAGTTATTACATCGCAAAATTTGTTCAAAATATATAAAATATAATATTTTTTATACATTTTATAATAATTCTATATTAAAAAATTAAAGTATTTGCTATAGCTTATTGTAATATTAAAATTGATTTAAAATGTTTCAAGATGAATTGTTCAAGTATAAAATGAATGTCTACATAAAAAAATAAAATTTTCCAAAAGGATCAAGTTGGTAGGTAAATGAGAAGAATGACTGAGGAAGAGAGAGAGAAAAAAACACTACACTTCTTTTAATAAAAACATGTATTTATAGATATTTATAAACTTTCAACAATTGCAAATAAGGTGGAGTAACTGACAAATATATTTATTACTTTATGGTGGACATTTATACTTCTTCATATATAGTGGCAAAATTTATTTTTCTTTGTTTTTACCAAAGAAATCAACTTCCAATAATTTTATATTTATTTCTAAGGAACACACTGATTTATGTATAAAAAAAATCATTCTTAAAATAATACATCATTGTACTCTTTATTTAATTTATTTATAAATAAATCATTCTTAGGATAATACATCATTGTAATCTTTATTTAATTTATTCATAAATTCTAAACATATTTTTATTCTTATTCTTTTAATTTCTTTAAACTTTAATATGGTCTATTTCTTTGTCCTAATAATATTATGAAATATATGTACTTTATGAATTTCTCCCAGCTTCAACATGACTTCTTTCTTTCTCTAATAATTTTATCAAATATTTGTTTAGTCAAATGAAAAAAATCATTCTAATTTTTCAACCACGAGATGAAATCCATGGTCAGTGTTTTGCCTTTGTCACATTTCAAAAATTTTAACATGATCCGTGAGATGTATCAAACAGACAAAAGTATTGCTGGAGAGACCCTGCAAGTTTCATAAATTTCTCCATACCATCTGCAAAAGCTCTTTTTTCAGAGAGATCCTCAGACTAAAATTCAATCCAACGGTTAGACTTTGATATCAAAAGGAATTCACTTGTCACCGTCAGATCCGAAGCAAAAGACTCTAGAACCCTCTTTTCTTCCTCTGTGGCCACCGCCTCTAACACAGCCCTAGCTAAATTGCAGAACAATCCACCTATCCTTGGAGAAGACACACTTCACGCTTCAAATCCTTCTTGATTGCATCGTCTAACCCTTCAACAACCGGTGAGTCATATTTCCTTTTGATTTTGATTTTTTCTCTAATCTTCATTCTGCTAATCAATTCTTGATTAATTTCTGCTAGGACAATCTTTTTTTCCTTCAATTCTAATTTTAGGTTCAATAATCTATTAAACAAGGTTAGTTTAATTTTCAGGTATGTAATGCGTCAATTTTGAGGTGTCGGTTTTGTTCGGTGAGAATGAACATCATCAAAGTTGGTCCTGGTCCACGTCTTCCTGGTGTTGTTCATGCCCGCAATGTGTCTCAGTTTGGCCGTGATTTTAATTCTGGAGCATTTGCATCGCTGGTGGCTTTTGACCCTCTTTCTTTGACTTCCCTTAGCCTTAGACCTAAATCTTTATCTCGCTTCCAATGCCAACCTGTCCTTAAATATCGCCAACATCTTCATCTCTGTTTTGCCGGTGGACAAGGAATGAAGGAAAATGATGATGGGGTGAGAATGCACCTACTTTTTCTTCTATATTACTTGTTGTTGCTTTTTTTGTTTTGTTTTTTTTTTTTTTTTTTTTTTTTTTTTTTTCAGACAGATGCTCCTTTGATATTGATAGTGACATGAAATGCATGTTGCATCTTGTTAGGGTTTTTAATGTTATAGTGTGTCTGTGTGCTTATATTCTTGCAGAAATTTTTATAGAAGATACAAATTAGGTTGGTAAAGTGAACGAACTTTTCCATAACAGTGTGTGGAAACCCTTTGATATTTGTTTCTCCAAACTTTTTATTTTATTTTATTTTATGCAGGAACAAATTTTAGTGGATTTTATAGAAATGGGGTCATCTTGTTTTTCTGACGCCAATTTTTAACTGAAGCATTTTTTCTGTGTATAACTAGTTTTCTTCCTAAAATGAACCTTTGCTGGACATGTTTCAACGAATGTGAGGAGAGGAGTTGGAGTTTCTTGGATGCTCTTAATATAAATATTATTTGTGGTTTTTGTATTTTGGATTTGAATTGTTTCAGTTACTAAATACTAACATTATTAGGATTTCCAGAGCAAATATCTTCAAGAAGCCATGGAACAACTTAAGGGACAGTCAATAGAGGATATACTGCGACAACAAATTCAGAAGGGAGGAAGTGGAGACATGCCTCCTGGAGGACGAGGAGGCGGCGGCGGTGGCGATAGCAGTGGTGGCAGTTCTGGGGGAACAGATGGGATGTCAAACGAAAATCTTCAAGTTGTTTTAGCGACAGTTTGCTTTGTATTAATGGTAAGTTCTCTTGTCGCATGAATTGCGCCTGTCTACTTAATTTAACTTGAAGTAACTTGCGCCTGTCTACTTAATTTAACTTAAAGTGACGTTAAGCTAATAATGGTGGTTAGTTGTGTCTGCAAATATAATTTATGTGTACTTTTTCTGAATTATTTAGAATGCATTAGGTGGTTGATCTTGAAATATAATATATTGGTATGCAAAATTTGTGATGATATTTGAATACCTTTCTTGGACATGATTAGTTGATTAACAAAGTTTATAGGATGCATGTGCATGTCCCATTTTATAACACCTTCCATCTTTTTCCAGTATATTTTTGTCATCAACGGCTTAGAACTTATAAAGCTAGCTAGGGACTGCATCAAGTTTGTGACTGGTAGAGGCCAGAGTGCTCGATTGAAGCGAGCCATGTACAAATGGGTACAGCTTTACAAGAATATCATTGAGAAGAAGGAAGTTATCAAGAATGGACTGGAGAAAGCGTGCACAAGCGGGTTCGACCCTTATTTCTTCCGAGGTTTCAGTAGGCATAATTTGAAATCAACTCATGAATAATTTTTCTGTATTTGTCATAAACCTATTTCCTTCTTTAGGTAAAAGAGTGCTTTCAATATAATTTTTTTGGTATACATTCAATATTATTCTTCGGTTACTGAATTTTCACTATTAGAGAATATAACAGGGTAAATAAAATGATTGCAGTTCTTTGTATATAACCCTTTCCATCTAAGGGAAACGCCAGCAAGAGACTCCTTAAGAGTCTAGTGAGTTTTGCAATGTGAGACTAGGTTGATCATGACTAGGTTGATCATGGCTATTTACTGAGCATCCTGTTTCAACTATCTGTGCTGATGCTACTAGTAACCTTAGCTAGATTCCCAATAACGAGTGAGAGACCTTCACATTGGGCTCTCAAAGCAAGAGGCCAATGAACTCTTCTTGACTTACAAGAAACTCCTTGCTAGCCAGTTGTTAAACTGATGAACAGAAAAGTTGGATGCTTGGGTCTGCAAATTTTTGGGATGTAATGGAAATATCTCTTAATCTAATTTTCTTTTCGATGAGCTAGAGTATAGAAGGATAAGTATGAGTTATGCTAATTCTAAATAATTTTTATTAGAGTTGTTGTGGAGTTTGTTCTTGCAGAGTGCATATTGTCTATAACGGATAGCCTGTGTAATATTAGCATTCTGGGTTAGTAGTTCTGAAACTGTAAAACTGGCCAAAATTTGTCAGATTCATTGCAAACATGTAAATAGCTTAGTTTCATGTATTTTGGTGGATCGGAGTCCATTTGGCAGACAAATATTTTCTTTACTTTCGTTTGGCGGTGAAGCAGCTGCTAGAGTCTAAACCATATACATTGATCAAGATAATGCTAGTCTGAAAGTAAAAGTGGAAAAGAAACAGAGTAGAAGCAACTTTTTACTGTTCTTGAACAAGCTGCAAATCATATATTATTATAACCAGGAGGACAATAGCCTCTTATCCATGTCTATACAAGTGGTACAAAACAACGGATTACCACATCGAGCACCACAACCCAATTCACATGATCAAATGTGTCATCGTGATGTTTTATAAAGGACAATTTCACAATTACTAGCTACGGGAAAATGAACTTATTTTTAGCTATAAAAATGAGTCCAGGATCCACAAAATTAACCCTTTGCTCAATGGGGAAGGGAAACCATATGGATAATCAAATAATGGCTATGTTTGAACATTAAAAAAACAAGTTTCTTTACAATATAAAATAAAATTAATTGAATGTTCAAATTAAAACAAAAAAGTTCAAAGAAATTATGTGAAGTTAATTTTAATTTGAATTTATTTATCTTTCTTATATTTTTTATTACAAAAGTTTTATAGATAAATATTACAAAATATCCTAAATGTACCCGTCTTTATTACTGCTTTAGAGCAAATCATTTAAGTCAACATTTCATGTTAGTCTACGTTTATTTTTATTTGAGGTAAAATTGGTTTTTAAGCTAGGGTTTATTCCCCAAACATCTCATTTGTTTTGAACCAATATTTATTTCTTCCCTGTGGCATAATCTTTCCAGTTAGTTTGTTGAATACGAAACTTGGTGTTATTAGAATATTATTTCTTTTATACTATGTGACTATATATTAATAAATTAAAAATTTAAATAAATAAAAATTATAAATAAATTAAAATCATAAAAAAATATAAATACTTTTTTTATTACAATTAAGAATAATTCTCACTTATAATTTATCAGTGAAATATAGTAAATGGGTAAGATAATTTTTGAATTTCTTTTTAATTTTAAAATATTGAATTAGAATTGAAATCAATAAAATAACTATCAAAAGTTTCCTAACATAACTAAACGCTAAATAAATTAAAATCTTAATTAAATTAAAATTATAAATAAATTAAACTCTTAAATTTCAAGAATATAATAAAAAATAATAACTCACATTTATAATTTGCTATTACATAGGTAAGGTAATCTCCAAATTATGCTGTTCTTAATTGTAATAAAACAGTATTTTTGAATTTTGGTTTACAATTTAAAATAATATGAATATACAGAATTAAAATACCAATAAAAATTAAACTAAAACTAATATATTAAAACAATTAAAATAAGCATTGGAAGTTTTTAAAATAACTCAACACTAAATAAATTAAAATCTTAAATAAATATAAATTCTAAATAAATTATATTTATAAAATAAATTAAACTCCTAAATAACTTCAAATCCTAAATTACTTAAAAATCTAAATATATTCATGATTGTATTTTTCCTAAAATTATACATAAATAAATTAATTTATCAATAAACAAATTAAAATCTATATAAAACTATTTTACAACTTTTTACCAATTTTACTAAATTCAATTTTTTTTATCTCTAAATTTTTATTTCATAATTTAATTATTTATTTTTCATTAACAACTCTATTTTTTTAACATAACCTATTTTCATAGGTACTCGATTATAATTTCATAAGCTGTGATGAACAAATCACACAACACAAAATATCATGTAACAAGAAAGGAACATGCAATGATTGAACATGTTTATGACTTATGAATGCAGTAAATCAAATAGGGTTGCTTCAAACAGGTTTCTAAACCACCAATAGCAAAATACATTCAAATTTAACCTAAGTTATTTTAAGCCATTTAAAGTGACCTCAAATTGAAAAGGAAAACAAAACTAGAAAACAATACAACAATTGAAACTCTGAAAACCAAAATAAACCACATATAAAATCGATTATGGAAGTATGGATAATCGAGATTATGCTTCAATAAGCAAGCATGCTTCATTCTAAAGAGCTTATTATATATATCCTTATAAATTAATTATCTCGTTCTTGCACTCCTTTAGAGATGTGTTGCACCTTTATGTCACTTAGCAGTTGATCTCATCGACCAGTTCGCAACCGAGAACATTAACAAACTATCGTCATAACCATTATTCTTGGTCTTCTAGCAACACCACCAACCAATCATCGAAAACTTCTCATTGCACCAAGCAAAACTCTTAGAAATACTGCACGGATGCATGTGAAAAAAACATTTCGACCCTTTCACCATTCTGCCCTTTTCACTCCACACAAATGAGGGAGAAGCACACCCTATCTTTTCACAAATCGACTCCTTTTCTTCACACAACAGTGCGTACAAACAAACATAGCTCACTCAAATTTATCTTCCTCTATAACATATATCTTAGCAACAAACACACCGGATTGTTATTTGTTTGGATTTGAGGAAGTAAAAAAACAATAGATTTGAAATGAAAGTGAGTGAATAGTGTAGTTGTTTGAATTCAAACAAGAATGATAAGAAATGAAAGAAAAATATATAAAAGTTTATGAGAGATGTAATGAGTGTGACTGATAAAAAAATTTAATTAATATAATTACTAAATAATATTATAAGTTAATTTTAATTAAATAATATGTTATAATTTTATTTCTATTATTTTTTAAATTTATTATCATTTTTTATTTTTAATACTTTATTATTATTTTATAATTTTTTCATTATTATTTTAATAATTATAGTTTATATTTTATTATGTTTAGTACATTATATTATATAATTAATCATACTTATTTTATGATAATAAAAATAAAATATAAATAAATAAATAATAAGAATTAATTATATAAAAATACAATATTATTTTAATGGATTTTAAATGATTTTTTCATAATTGTGAAGAAAAATAAGTGCCAAAATTCTGTCTCGTTTTTTATTTTTATTTGTTTATTTATTTTTTGATTGTTGATTTTATTTTTGTGTTTTTCTTAGCCGTAATTCTGTCTCCGCAGATCCATCCTTTAAAATAAACAAAGACATATTGTTTAAGAGATTACGTGCTCTAAAATAAAATTTAATTCCCATACAAGACTGCGTGTTCCAATACATGGACTACAAATGAAAAAATTGTTGCTTTTGAAAGTACAGATATATTTAACTGTTGTAACTTTAATCTAATACATTATTTTGTTTGATATAAGTTTTTTGGAATGACCTTAAATAATATAAGTGTAAACTGTGTGGTATCCAGTGAGATTATATGTCTACAACTTAAAACTTATTTATAATCTTTACATTTATTATTTTTAAAAATCTTATCTTAAACCTGCCTTCACTAAATTCATTACCAATTTTCTTAAAATACTCTCACACTGTGACTTTACAATATAAATCAATACAATATATATATATATAGAGAGAGAGAAAATCACTTTAAAAATATTTTTAAGATAGTTTTTTTCATTCTGTATTTTTTTTAATTCAAAAGTAATTGTTAGTTACTCATTGTTAAAAGGGTTAGATGAAGAAAATATAAATGATAAATATAATAATTAAAGTGTACTTTAGAGTAACTTAACATTTCTTCTATGTATGTGAATAACTTATACCTCCACACTCATCATATATCCAAGATGAGTATTAATAACATTCTCCAATATATTTGCTCTGCTAATTTTGTTTAAGAGTTAAAATACATTAACAATAACAAAATCTATTAGTTAATAAACTTGAACGAACAGGATAAAATACATTGAAAAGAACAGATCAAAAAAGTATATGACATTGCCAAATCAAAAGGCTAACAACTAATGGCTGAACAAAATGAGACCTTTTTTTAAATTGACAATTCAGGAACAGTGCAACGCTGTTTGGGATGGGGCCTGAAAATGGTGTTGCATGAGATAAATGAATGCATTGGAAATGGAAGGTAGAAAAATTGCATTAGCATGCATGAATAAAATGGTAGAAAAAGAAATGGTGGAGGTTGAGAGGGACGTGAGAGATTGGTAGTGATGGGTGGGCATGACCAGCAAAGCTTGGACCTGAAATGTCCAATTTGTGGGAAGGAGAAGTGACCTATTTATAAAGTGGTGGAGGCCTCCTAAGTAGCCCCATACAAAATAAAATCAATCCCAGTCAACGCCACAAATGTGTCACTCCAACCCTCCACAAAAAAAAAAAAATATTATTCACTTTTTAAAACTATTTTTCTACTTCATTCTTCAATTACTTTTATTACGTAATTTTAGAAAGTTGGAAAGGAACTATTTCTCACTCCTAATCACTAATTTAATATTTTAGAAGAAAATGTATTCAACATCATAAAATCTAGTGGAGGTTTTCTAATTATGAGTTATATATTTATTTATATATATATATGATAATATTAGTTATTGATTTCCTCAATGTTTGAAATGGTTTGTTATTAAAATAGTTTTAATGAGCCATTAAGATAATTGTAATGATATTTCTTAATTTTTCATAGTTGGTTTGATGGGAATTATTTTTCCATTAAATATACATGTGATAGAGGCTTTCTGAAGGATTGGTCTTCAATATAACAAAATCACAAATTTGATGGTTTCTTATTCCCCATTTATCAATCTAAAAGTCATTCTAAAGTTCAGTAAGAAGAATAAGAAAAATTTTGCTTAATATTCTATTTTTATTTATGAATTCAGGTATGTGACTCTTTTATTGAATTATGACTCTTAATAATTTAATACGATCACTAAATTTATTATTCAGAATATTTATTCTGGAATTTCTATCATATAAGACTATGGAAACTTAATAATGAATAATATAATATAAGATTCAATAAATTATGAATAATTTTGTATTTCTTAAATAAATAAATTTAAATTTAATTCAATCTTATAAAATTAATTTGTAAATAAAATTTTTACTTACTTATAAATTTTATTTATAATTATCGCTTTAACAATGGTTTATTTATCAAATAAATACAAAGTATATATAATAATAATAATAATAATAATAATAATAATAATAATAATAATAATAATAATAAAAGTAAGCATCAAACATATTATAAAAAATAATATCTCATTTTAGCTATTTCTTCAACACTTTTTTTTGTTTTTCTTATCTTGTCAAACACAGTGACATAAAATAATGTCCATATATTCGATATTACTACACCAAATTTCATGTATTTAATGTTTTCAGAATAAATATCTATGTAAACTCACTACACACATACATGAAACAAAATGAATACTCATTCTTTAAAAGCTAAACATTAACTTTTGTTAAAAGTTCCCTTAAACGCTAAACCATTTATTTATATATTTTGTTTTCCTAAAAAGTATTATAATATTGTACGAATATTTGTATATTTTCAATCTAATTTTAAAAACAAATTATCTTGGAATGTAGAAACCTTGGAGAGTCTTAACGAACAAAGTATTGAGATTATTATTGTTGTTACCTGAAGAGGACCAGACATTATTTTCGATTGAGTTAGCTAGTGATCATACTAATAATAAAAGGATTTCATAATGCTCGGGAACTAATATAAAAGCACTTTTTATGTGTTCCTACTCTCTTGTCCCTTTTAAAAAAGCTTGTCTAAAGTTTTGAATTTATACATCTCATAAAAAAGCTTGGAAAAGTTTTTAATGCACCCTTTCAGCTCTCTTTTATGTGTCTCTTGTTCCTTGGGAAAAAATGAATCCCCACATGCCTTATACCACCATGCAACTCCAGGCTCTAACACTTCCATTGTCATAATAATCTACAGGAGTAAAACAATGAACAAGAAAAAAATATTAAATATTTAAATATAAGTCTAAGTTTTATATTATATAAAAATAAAAAAATTAAATAATATATAAAAAAATCAACAAATTTATTGTCTTGAAATTTTGAATTCAATGTGACATTGATTTTTTATATAAATCTAATAACATGAAAATAAAGATGTTAGGAGAGATTAATAACATGAAAATAAAGATGTTAGAAGAGATTAGTTCTTAAAACAATTCTTTAAAATGAGAAAAATAATGAAATCTTAATACCTTACATGATAATTAAGATCACGTGGTTAATAACTTGTTCTTTTTCTATATCTTAGTATTGGAAGTAACAATACTTATTTTTCTAATGTTTTTCAGGTCTTATATTTTAATTTTCAAAGTTTATGGCAATGTAATTAAAATCACATTAATTTTCATAAAATAAAAAATGTTCTCATCCTTACTTACTTTATTAATAAATAGTGAAGAATAATAATACATTCACCAGTGTCAAAAATAGATTATATACATATAATACTACATCGATTTTTAATTTTGATTAACTATAAACCATCTTTTAATATTTCCCATATAAATTTTGATTTGAAAGCACAAAAGTTAACTTAAAAAAACTAGAATTTGAAAAGACAATTGTGCACACAAATAAAAACCAAAGTCAAATCGGTGTTTTTTGAAAAAAAATTAGGAACAGAAAGACGTTGTTCTATTTTTTTTGTCTTATCTTTTTTAACATACCATTACTCTTATAAATTTAAAGAATAAGTACAGTCTTTGAAGATAAAAAAGTTTGATGGTAAAATATATGAAAAGGAAATTTGAAATATAATCACAAAAATGATAATAATTATGTGATACAACTTTAAAATGATAATATAAAGTTAGAATTCCAAAACAACACATAAAGAGAACAAATTTAACATACTTGAAATATTTTAATTTAGCCTATTTGTTAAGATACATAAATATTTTGTATTGGTAATATAGTTGATTTATTAAGATATTGAGATTTGACATAATTTAAAAATTAATCAAATTAAATCTAAAAATCAATTATTATCTCTGTTCCATATATAAATATTGGAGATTCCACATCAATTAGAGATTAAACATTTCAAAAATTTATAAGTGGATATAATTTGTAAGGTTGAGTTAGGCTTAAAGTCCATTTCTAATATGTATTAGAGTCTATCCTAACAAGGTTGTTGGGTCAATAGGGTCATCCGCTATCGGGTTCCTTACATATAAGTTTCACGCTTGTGTTAAGAAGTTTCGCGGTATGAGAGGGATGTATTGGAGATTCCACTCGGCGTTATAGTGTTGAGTTAGACTTAAAGTTTTTTTCTGATAATAAAATATTATTTTAAAATTTGGTATATCAAAATTTATAAAATATATTTTTAAGATGGGTTGGAGATTTTACATTAACTGAGACGTTTCAATAACTTAAAGTTATCTTCTAATATTAAAATATTATTTTAGAAATTAGTATATCTAAATTTATAAAATATATTTTTAAATCTCTGTAATTGGAACGAATGCTCTTGTTATAAAATCCAAATATCCTATCAAACTACCTTTAGCTATAATATATTCAAAATAAAATGCACACGAGATGAAATTTAGAAGATACATAAAAAATTAAATCAGTGATATTAAAATAACACACCCACACATCCATCCATGGACATACACACGTATACACTTTTCAGTCTTATTAAAACTAAATCAGTCATATACTATGACTTAATTAAGGTAAAATAAGTAGATAAGTCAGTGATATTGAACCAACGAGTCACTAGTTCAATTGTATAATAAGTATATATTTAATATTTATTAAATATATGACTAATTTTTTGTTTTATAATTTATTCAAAGTTGTGGTTTGATATGGTGATGAAAGTTATAAGTTTATTACTTTTATAATTTTCAGTTTTTTTATTGACTTATACTTTTTTATTTATACAAAGTTATATTAATTGATAAGGTTAATTCATAATGTATAGGTAAATATAAATTATATTTTACAAACTAATTTTTTAAGATTAGTTAAACTTAAGATTTACTTTTTAAAATGTTACAAAAATCTATCTTAATGAGATTTAATAGATTTATTATATTATTTATTATGAGATTATTATTAACTATTCATAAATATTTAGTCGACACTCTTATTATAAGAAAATTATGTTAAAAATATAAGATAGACTAAAAATAAAATTATTTTATAAGTATAAACTTTACCTTAAAAACAAATATAACAATGTTGAGATAAACTCTACTTCTTTAAAAATAAATCCTTAAAAGCGGGTTTTAGATAATGATTACGTTCAACATCACGTATTAAGAAAAACTTATTATAAAAATCTAAATAAAATTATTACTTCTGTCTTCTGTATATTGAAAATTAGGATATTCAGTTCAAAAGAAATTCAAAATATGTCCAAATTGTCGATTAAGTGTCAGATAATTTCAAGTAAAAGAATTTGTAAATACAAATTATGGAATATAAAATGTAAGCTAATAACAAGTTTTGAAATATATTAATTGAAAACTATTACATAATTGCTGCGTAAGTTTATATATTGTAACAACATTAGTGTTTTTTTTCTCCTCTTTAAGCCTATGATTTGACATTAGGTCTACTAAATATAATCAGTTATATTAAACTTACTTTGGCTAACACATTCATTTGATTAGATTAAGGGAAATAACAAACACAAACACAATGAAAAGTTAATTTTTGAAACAAAATAATCCCTCTATTAAATTCTGTAAGTAAGTACCTTATGAAATTGAAGTTTCAAACAAGAGATTTGAGTTAATTTATAAAAAGAATATTACGGTACTGTCAGGTTAATTTAAATATTTTATTATTAAAATAATTTCACAAATATTTAGATTATTCATTAAACAAATAATTACTTGGTGTAATTGTTAACTTTTTTTAAAAGATTTATTTCATGTAAAAAAAATATTAAAAATACTTGTATGTCTATCTTTTTAAAAAAAGTAATATATTTTTTAGGATCTTCTTTAGAAAATTGAGAAAAATGAATAATGTACATTTAAGAAAAAAAGTGAATAACAACATTTTAACTGTTGCAAAATTAAAATTTAAAATTAAAAAAGAAAACAATTTGAAAACTGAATTTACTCTGAAAACTATACTATTGATATTTTTTATGAAACTGTATGCTTGAATAAAAATCCATAAATATGAAGGGTTTTTCCGTTTATATAATCTATTGCTATTTAGTTATAATAAAAACATCCTTTATACTATTGAATTTTAATCTCTTCTTCTAGGTAGACTCTTATGTTGTTTTCAAAAAGAATACTCACACACTTATTTCCACAATTAAAATAATAAAAAAATAAATTCAAATAAGAATCACGGTAAGAAGTAGATTAAACATAGGTATTATAAAATAAATTATAAAAAGTGTTCATACAAAGAAGATTTTATTTTAACTATATAATTGCATACAAAGAATCAAGGTTCATCCAATTGATTCATATAACTTTTACTATTCTGTATGTATTTTCTTTTAAAAACCATTTTCAATATATAATAAAAAATTAAATATAAATATATATTCTCAAATCTACTCTCCAATCAAACAAAGTTTTAAACTTAAACTTTATATTTAAGGATAGTTCAAATATTTAAGGATAGTCCTAATCTAATAAAAGGTAGTTTGTCCAATAAAAGTTAGTCCAATAAATTCTAATATCATTTTAAGAGGAATATTTTAAGTCTATATCAACTTTATAAAACTGATTTATAAAGTAAAATTTACACTCATTTATAAATTATTGAAAGACTTTATCTCTTATCTATAAATTGTTAAAAAACCTTATCTCTAATCTAGTCCATTAAAGATCTACAATAATATTGTTTATCAAATTTAAAATTTTTATCCTAATAATTTACAAAAATAAAATGTCATTATTAAAGTTAAAACTCCAATCTAATTGCAATATAACACATAGAAATAGCGTCTAAGTTTAATCCTCAAAATGGATTTCTCCCACACTCTCATCTTTCACATGATACCTTTCTTCCCTATAAATATCCATACAGTTGTTAGACTTTTCGTACCTTCCTTCCTCCCCCTTCATCATCTTTCACATACTCTCCATTTCCCTACCTTTCTAATCTCCTTTCCTCATACAATAACCCACCATTTACCAACTCAACAACCACTTAATTTTCTGCATCGAACTCCTTCCCTAAATCCCTATAGGATTAGGATTAAGTATGGTGGTGGCTTCTCCAATTCCTATAATAAGGAGTGAAAAGATTTTACCTATTCACCTTCCCGTTGTGGACTTATCCAAAGAAAGATCAATGGTGACAAAACTCATTGTGAAAGCTTGTGAGGAGTACGGTTTCTTCAACGTGATCAACCACGGCGTTCCTTGTAACACTATAGCCAAAATGGAAGAAGCAGCTTTTGCTTTCTTTGCCAAACCCCTTGCCCAAAAGAAGCAACTTCCCCATTATGGCTGCAAGAACATAGGCTTCAATGGAGACATGGGTGAGATTGAGTACCTTCTCCTTAGTGCTACTCCTCCCTCCATTGCTCACTTCAACAACATCTCCAATGTGCCCTCCAACTTCAGGTCCGTGCACTCATTCCACGTACTTTGTGTCATTGTCCAACACTTGGTACAAAAAATAAAACAAAACCCTTTTTCATAAACCATAAAATCAACTTATACATCTTGTTTTATTTTTCTTATGTACGGAGATGATGATTATTTTATAGATCTTGCTGCATGTTTGGTTAGTATGTATCATAACTTGAATTGAGGTGATGAATTGTGGTTTTTGTTTTATTTTATTTTGGGTACATGGCACTTTGTGTGATGATGTGTGTGTGGCAAAAAGAAGGACAAGATCTGGTGAATAAGAAAAGTAACAGTTGGGGAGTGACAAGGTCATGACTCATGAGTAAGTAAGAAACGAATAACCATGAATACACACACGTCTCTCTTTACATATATAATCCTTTAAAAAAATAACATGTGGGGCTAATTGAGATCGTAGTTACCACTGTTTAACAACAACAAAAATATAATTTTTTTTTCAAGTGGGGTTCATTTCAGGTATTAAATGTACTTTATTATAAGTTATATTTTCAAAAAGTTTATTAGATTCTAATTTTTTTTATAAGTTTATCTACAAAATTAAAATGTAATTAAAACAAGAATATGGATTATTAAAGAAAAGAAAAAGAACTTGCACGGTAGCATCAGAGTGACCAGATAGATAAATTCCTATTTGTTGTTGATATGGACCAGACTAGCTAGTAAGTTCTTGCCAGCTTAAGTAGTGACCACCTTAATAATTATAATGTCTGGTTTTAAGAATCAATTGTTATAAATCCCTTAACACATTAAAAAACTATATGATATTATAAAATATATATTTTTAGTTTATTTTTACTCCTCTTTGTATTGGTTATTTACTATTGCTATTATTGTATATTTTTTATTTTGTTTTTTTCTTTGTATTGTTTGCATGCAAAATAGAACGTAGGATCTATTATTTTGGTGGGTTGAAATGATGTACGTCCCGATGAGTTGTATCTGACCAACACCAACAAAGAAGGGAGAGAGAATGTGTGTGAAGGTTATTCCCATCTGTGAGTTATGGCACTGTGCCAACCATTTTTTGTAGAACAGCAACTTGCAAGTGGTCCTTAGATCTGTAAGCTTAGTTTGATAGACACAAAAAAACAGGATGAAAAAGTGGAAGAGATACAAAAAATAAATTAATGAAAAGAGATTGTTTAGTTAGGAAAAAATTAGTCAAAAAATAATTTTATTTATTTATTTATTATTATTATTATTATAAGAAGAAGAATAGAGGGAAAATACACTCATAGTAATTCATTATGGCCATAAAAAACATTTATTTCTCCTTCATTTTGAGTAACTTAATTATGCTGGTTTCTACCCATTCTTTACGCATCCCCACACAAAGTTCTCTTTCTCAATTTTTTTTCACACATCCACTTATTTAAACTATCACCTATTCTCCATCTTTTGTTACATTTAGTCTCCTCTTTTTTTTTTTTCATCTCTAAACCAAACAGTTTGAAATACTAGAATGAGGATCATTTTAACTTTTTGAATTTATATAACTACATGATGAATTAAAATAAAACTATGTTAATTGAAATTGTGAAATAAAGATTGTTTTAATGAATATGCATAAGTTATTATTTGGATGGAGAATAAGAGAAATATAGAATAAGAGGAATGAGTAAAATAAATGATTTGTTTGGATGGATATATATATATATAACAATAGGCTGAAAGATTTTTCTCTCCTAAGACATAGGTGAGAACACAAAGAAAAATTATATACAATTTTTTTTATATAAATAAAAGGTAATTACTTGTTTCATAATTTTTCTTTTAAAATAGATTTTTATATTTCCAACGGTGTAATTTAAGAAAATAAAGCAAAAAAGTGAAATGAGAGAGATCACTACTCCAGTATTTATTACTAATAAAGAAAAGGTGTTGTTTTTGCTAAGTTTGATGAAAATAAACTTTTTTTCTATTTTCTCTGTAATAAATAATAGGATTTTATTTTTCATTCTATATCTTTATTTCATTTCAATACATGTAAACAGACTGTGAGTAACGGGAATTTTTTATGTGGTCCAACCATCCCTTAGTACAATTAATCTGACTTCTCCATATAAAAAAAATATTTTCTTATATTTTTATATTTTGTATGATACAGTTAAGTGTATGTTCTTAATCCCTTTAAAGTTGTACCCAATTTTTGGTACAGCTTTAAAGTATCAATGTGTGTTTGAGTTTATTCACTTAAAACAAATGTAAATTATTGTTTTTTCTGAAAGAAATGTAAATCGAACATGTGTCTACAAACAAATGATAAAAAGTCTTAAAATGTTTATGGTATCAAGAAAATAAGACTAGGTGAATAATTTTTAAGCTATTTAAACCAGTTGATAAAATATATCGTGACCAGTTTCCTTTAAAAGGGAATTATTTAAAAACGTGCAATTAATATGAAACTCTAAATGCAATAAGATCTTTATTCATTTGAAGTGTCCTACAATATAAAACAGACAACACATCTGCCCTTGTTCTCTCAATTCCAATGCTTGCTTTCAGAAGATTCACTCCTTGCCACTTAAATAACACCATTGCTTGAAGAATGCTATCATTGATGTGATAAAAATAGGGTAGAAAAGAAAATAAAAAGTAGGAAAGTACCATTTTTTTTTTCTTTTGGAAGTTCCAAAATTTTCTAATCCACTTCAATCTTCACAGAAAAAGTAAATATGAATTGCGAAAATCTCTTTGTATTAAGAAACTAGACAATTAATTTTATTTAAATAAGTAAAAAGTTCATCACTTTTTTATCGAATTAAACATTAAAAAACTCATTTAATTTTTACTTATATTTTCTTTGTTCACTTGTGAGGCATATAAGAGAGAAAGGTTTACATTATTTTACACAATTCCTACAACATTTTATAATTTACTTTTCTAGTTGCTTTCCTTTTCCTTAATTATTATAAAAAAAAGTATATAAAAATAAAAATGGTCTTAAAAACTTGGTGATGCACGTGAGATTTGATGTCATTCTTGTAGCACATGGGAGTATGGAAAAGGAGTAGGTACTCCTAGGAGGTGGGATAGTATGTCAGAGACTCACTTTACCTCTTTCTACTCTTCAAACTTTAATGACATTCCTGTCTTTGTCATGTCAACACTCATCACTGCTTGTGATTTATTTACTCATGATTATGATTAATTTGGGAAAAAGGAGGCAATCAAATTGGAAAGGTCAGAAAAAGTTCTGTAGGATAAAACATTGCGTTTCAGATTGACACATACACATGTATCTCAAATAAATCTACAACGTCCAATCAAATCAAAGCCAAAAGGTGAGAGTTGAAAGTGAAATTCCAATTTGTTACGAACAAACAACTTCTTTAACATTTATTTTTCTTACCCAAACAACCAATCTCACAAGCAAGCATATGCTGTCAGTCTATACTGTACGGTCAAGCAGACCCTACTGCTGCAGAAAAACTCTCTGCTCTTTCTTCAACATATCAGTTCATTGTTATGTAGCAGTGGATGGGTGAAGTGAAGTAACTCTTACTAATTTTGTTGAAATGAGTAGTAAATTTGTATTTTGAGTATTAAAAATTAGAGATAAGCATGAGAGAAGAAAATACATAGATGTGTGAGTGTGCAATTGTACATGACAGCTGTAGTGTGAGTGCATACACAGAAGGAGTGAGGGAGCTGGCATGTGAGATTTTGGAGCTAATGGCAGAGGGTCTGGGGGTTCCGGATAGATGGTTTTTGAGCAGGTTGATCAGGGAGGTTGATAGTGACTCAGTGCTGAGGTTCAATCACTACCCACCCATACTTAACAAAGACTGCAAGGACAAGGACAAGTCTCCCTCCCACAACCACACCAAGGTTGGCTTTGGGGAGCATTCTGACCCTCAGATCCTTACCATCCTCAGATCCAATGACGTGGGTGGCCTCCAAATCTCTCTTCAAGATGGGGTGTGGAACCCAGTTGCTCCTGACCCCTCAGCTTTCTGCGTTAATGTGGGTGATCTCTTGCAGGTATATGTGTTCTTATCCTACCCATCTTTTTTCTTTTCAGCCCCACAACCTGGTTTCATTTTCCTCAGCACAACACAATGCTCAGCCTAGGAGGGGGGGCCTGCCCTTCTCTTTGCTTTTGGTTGGCCTCGCTTAGGTCTAACACCTCGCACATGCCACATTTCTGCATATATCATATATCATACAAAACTGACACTCAAATTTTTGGATTCAATAATATCATCAAGATTTACTTCAAGATCCACTTAGATAAATATTATATTATATCAGGTTCTGGATTGTGAACCAAAAGATACACACACGCACACAACACACACACTACATGTAATGTAACATAGTACATTGGAAATTTAGATATTACACTTTCCCTTGACCCAATTGTGATTAAACAAAAAAGGGTATGCATAGACACGTGACATGTCATGTCACACATGACAGCCAACATGTTAGTTATGAACAGCATCTTACTAATAATGGAGAGGTAGGTTAAGGTTTGGTGACGAATTAGCTTTCGGTTTTGTGTGGAAGAGGTGGTACAAAAACGGGAAGTGAATGATCTATGTTTATGGATGTGTTGTGTAGGTTATGACAAATGGAAGATTTGTGAGCGTGAGACACAGGGCTGTGACAAACTCACACAAGTCTAGAATGTCGGTGGCGTATTTCGGGGGTCCACCACTTGATGCATGCATTGTTGCTCCCTCGGTTATGGTTACACCTCAGAGGCCCTCCCTCTTCAGACCCTTCACTTGGGCTGAATACAAGAAAGTCACCTACTCGATGAGGCTGGGAGAACGCCGCATTGACCTTTTCAGGAACTTCCACACTCAAAACTAGACTTCCTAATACCAATACCACTGTGTAAAGGTTTTTCCTCCCTTTACTTTTTGGTGTGGTGTCCATTGTTGTTGTGACGGTGTTGTTACGTGCTTTGCCAAAATGTGCCAACAAATTTTTCATTCTCTCATACTCTGCAAATTAACTTTATAAGGAAAAGCATAAGAGAAAAAGAAGTTTGTGTTGATGGATGCTAACATCGGGTGCCATTAACTTCTGCTGTTGCTTCTTAACTCAGACATTGAATCTGTGTTTGAGGTTCTTTTAGTCCAGGTGGTTGTTCTTGTGCTTATCAAGGACTTTGGTTTATTGAATGGTTATTATAATTTATACTTATTTTCTAATTGGTTTAAATTATTTAATAATTTCTTCCATTATATTTCACTTCTTAAATATATCCAAAATTCTCTTTTCTCAGTAGAAAAATAATACTTTAACAACCTTATAAAAATAAAGTATATTATAATAATATAAATATACAAATTAATGATCGATGACTTAAAATGATTAATTGTCATTTGATTTGTATACTTGAATGGGTTGTTTATATATTGTTACTCTTGTATATTACTTTTTTTATGATATTATAAAAGATGAAATTATCATATTAAAATATTTTATTTTTAAGCGAAACTACTGTTATCAATTTCTTCCTCGTTTTTCTAAGATGATTTTTTTTTTAAAACGTGCATTAAATTGAACTATTCCTGTACTAAAAAAGAAGTCTACTCACCAAATCTTTCATATGAAATTCTGATTTTATTTTCTGGTCAATGCCTTCATTTCTTGTTGATTACTTTCTATAATGAGTAAACTATCAAACATAAAAATTCACCAACCTTAAAAACACGTGTGTTTTAGCTCTGACACATATCCCATGCTCGCAAAACATTTAGAAAAACTTATTTGCAGTAACAATGAACCAATTACCATGTTCCAAGCCTCAATAGTTTATTTCAAGTCATATAATATTTTTCTTAATAAGAATCTCTTGCTTTTTCGTTTACCTCAGATTCAAATTTAGAAGGTTGTTAGTTAAGAAGTCCACTGAAGAAAATTGGTTTTGCGTAAGTTTAAGCAATTTCATTTCTTTGAAACTGGGCAATGCAACCAAACCTTTTGAAAAATATAGTGATGTCCATTCTTAATGAATTTTCCTAGTCCTAACTATCTCAAGCTCAACAAGAACACTTTTCTTGAAAGTTAGTTATAAATCTTTAAATTTGAATATAATATGATGTATCAATTATCTTTAAGATAAATAAGAAAAGGAAAATCCTCACTTAGACATATTACATATTCAAGAAGTATACGAGGGATTTTATATGTTACTCTTATTTAAGAGATAAATATTGATAAGAGGATCACCACTTGAAATATCACTCAACTTAAATAAGAATATTACGGTAAAATCATGGAAGTTCATTAGTTGAGATACTACCCTTTCAAGATTACAGCACTCCAAAAAAGAAAAATCAAATAATTTTGATTGGTTTCAATTTCCTTTTGAAGAATGCATGGGAGTGATCCTTTGTTTATAGGTAGAAAAGAAGTTTAAGAAACATCCAAAGAAGAATAAAAAAAAACAAAATAAATCAAGCTAAAGTGAAGCCTTGTATGGTATAAATAAATGAGGGTGATGTAATTAAGGACGAAATTACAATACCTCCTAATTATTGAGGTAGTTAAATTTATCAATTTGCATAACTTCTTCATTAAAGAGATAATTATGTGAGTTCATACGTTTTCCTTTTAAAAGTTTGTAGAAAATTCTAAATTTTTTACATAATTTTGTTAGAAAAATATTTAAAAATCATGTTACACCTGCTAATTTTTTCTTAGTTCCTTTAAAGTGTGTTTAAATTAGGGAGTAAAACAAAATGAAGAGAAAGATAATGAAAAAATGAGATTAGGTTAATAAAGAAAATGAAAATGACAAGTTAATTAAATGAATGAGTTTTTTTTTTTTTTTTAAAAAACTTGTCAATGATTAGATTGATATAATAAATTTAAAAAATATATAAATAATATATTCAATAAATTGATCAAATTTCCTTGTTGACATAAATTAATTTTAAAAAATATTGAATTATAATTTTATTTTTTTATTTCATTATTATTTGCTTCTCACTATTTCTTTTATTATTATTATTATTATTATTATTATTATTATTACTATTATTATTATTATTTTTAACGAAATACCTTTTCATTTCTGATTAATTGTATATGTGTTACATAATCCATTACGAATGTGTTTTTAATCTCCTATAGGTTGATTTCTTTGCAAATCTTCATTGTTATAGAAGAAAAGAAAGACATGACAATTTAACCTATTTTTTCATGTTTATTTATTTATTTATTATTTTCATACTTTGCCTTTTTTTTTTATCTTCGTTACTCGTCTATCTACTTATCTTTTAAAACAAACATGTCCTTATTATTCTAATAATTCTCCTTTCAAAAATATTCTTTATTTTGTTTTAGATAAATATGACTTGGATAAGAGTGATATCTTTCAACCTGGTAAACATAAAATAACTATGATATTCATTCATAGGATTGATCACATTGAACCGTCCAACATGGGTCATGTTGATGTTAGCATCATGTAGAATATTGCACAATTTGAAATTCTTCTGATAAGGATGTTTTTCTTGGATTGTATAATTTCGAATTTGTATAATTCTTAACTTTACTAATAAAGTAGTTTTTTAATTCTAAATTGCTTAATTTAGAAAAAAAATTGCTTTGTTCAATTCAAAAATAACTAAAAAATGAGTGAGATCTCCATTATTGCTCAAATTCGTTGAAAAAAAAGAACAAATACTTTTCCAAATAAGCTAGCTAGTTAACTTTAACCTCTAAAAAAAAACCTTGTTCTCCAAAAATTTTCTGTGCCAAAACAACAGGTCGTGGGGCAACAGTGGAGAGCAACACAACAATTAAGCTTTTGAGGGTTAAAAGAGTTATAAATAAATAAATAAATAAAAACGGTGTAAAATGAGTATTTTAAAAAAATGTAGAAGGAAAATATGAGGCGTGGGACAAAAATAAGGGGGTGCGGAAAGTAAAAGGCCATTGGTATCAGAGGCAAATATTTTAGTCCGAATGTGTTTCGGTTGGGCAACAAACCACATTAAAATGTTGTAGAAAAATAACTATGAAATAGTAAGAAGGAAATTGGGCCATTTTATACACAGTTTTCTTTGGTGCTCTTAGTTTCCTGGTCTCTAGTATCCATTTTTTAGGGTATGATGATAATAGAAGGTTAGATCTATACCTTCACTTGCCATGGATCTTCTTTTATTATTTATTACCTCATACCTAGGTACTTACCCTCCATTTTAACTATAAAAATATATAAGTAAGGAAGGCTTCTATAACTTTTTCATATTGAATATTTCTCGATGAGTACACATACAAAAACCTAAACTAGTCATAAACCTATTTTATAATACTTAAATTACAAAATCTAATTGACAGGTTTGTTAACACGATTTATTAGATATTAAACTCATTTTCCTTTAAATTTATTTACTTTAATTTCTCTAAACATATATATTTTCACATATTTAACCAGCATGAGCAAAAACATGTATCAAATCTTTCTTCATCTGAGCAGGTTTGAGAGTTGAGAGCTTGTTAAGGTAGACGAAACTGGTTCTCGACTAAGTATCTAAAAAATACGCTAAATATCTCGTAATAAAATAATTAATTAAAAGTAAACATATTAAATACTGTAGGCATATTCAAAACATGTTTACAGAACCATTAGAAAATGAATAATGCTAGATTAGTAGTGCTGCTTTTTCTAGATGTTCTTAGTAATCTCTTCAAGTCTTAACAAGTTATTCCACTAAGTGGAATCTGGAATTAGGAAAGATACACGTAACTTTCCAATGATTAATAATGAGGCAAATTTTGAGCTTTGGCTTCCTTCCAGAAGGTTGATACTTAATTTGGTTATAATTTATTACAACAGTGTGCAATAAAAATAAGGGTTTCAAACTTAGCCGAAATCCTGTCCCCAGATTTTGGACTTTTTGCTAAATCAAAGATGCTGATGGCTAGTGGTGGCAAGAGAAAACGAAGAACAAAAGGTGGTGCTGCTATATTTTATAGGGAACATTGTCACAAGTTGAGTAGCAAAACTTGTTGCGATAATTGAGCTGAAGTTGGGGATGAACTAAAGCAACACTGGGAGGGTCAAACTAGAAGCTTAAATGATCTTTGATAATTGAAACATTGAAATTTGGGAACTTAATTCAACTCACACTGCTCTTAGATGGGTCAAAGTGTTGGAACTTGTGAATGAAAATAACATAAATAATGATGTGTGCGTTGTTTAATTCAATTTTTTATCTGACTAAACTTTCATTAGTGCCCTTATTAAGGCATATATTAAGTAGGGTAACAATAGTTTTACTTAGAAAATAGGTGTTAAGTAGCATATCTCTCAAAGTCATGTCATGAACTACTTTTCACAACATTGACTTGTAAGCTTAAGTAGGGCAAGAGTGAGTTAATTTCAAACTCTTTCTCCAAGTCACCAAAGGAATCCATAACTGAAGCCTTTTTCAATATGTAGGATTTAATTTCTTGTACCTTAGAAGTATTGATTACCAAACAATATTTCTCAACCAATAAACTATTGGTATGAGGAAATTGGCAACAATATGACAATAAAACAAACAACGGATAATACATTGTTTTTTTATTAAGCTAAGAAAGACGCAATTTGGTAAGGGATAAGTTAGAACATAGTTATTTATTTATTTTTTTTACCATAATATGTGATGGATTGAGGGCATTTCTTATTACCAAGCATATCTTTAGTTACATTTCTTAAAAAGTGAAAGAAATGAAGTACTTTAATTTTGAAATAAAAAAAAAAAAGTCACTCAGATACCACTTATAAGTTCTAATTAAAATACTATAATGTTATTTTAAATAACCTGTAACTATGATGCAAATTTGGATGATAAAATCTATATTTACACTAATTCTAAATTTTAATAATGATAATAATTCAATCCATACCAAACTAAAATGTAAAATCTCGCAGTATATAGTTTAATTGACATAAAATTGTTATATAACTTAATTAATTCTTTAGAATTCAAATTCGCAATTATATTAAATAATTAAACAAACTTTTTTACTATCTATATTCCTACTCAGTTGGAACATATTACTTCTAATAAAGAATACTCGTAGTTTTCTACTAAAAAAGTGATTTCCCTCCGTTGTAATAGCTTGTTTTATACTGATAGTAAATAATTTGTACATATAATTTAATCTATCCAAAATAGTTTATTCTAACAACATTAATTAATATGGATTAATTCATCCATTTAAGTGTGCACCTGTGAAAAATCACATTGCAGATAAATTGTTTGTATAGTTCGTTTATATTTTTTACAAATTTTAAGTGTCCGAAAAACTTACAGACAATTTATTCAGACCCGCCGCACAAACCCTAATTTTTTTTTTCAATTAAAAGACAATTAATAAGCACATTTATGTATCCAAAAAAATCAAGTTTAAATCCAACAAACATCTAAATAAAAAAAAACAAAATTTAAATAAAAAGTGTATTGAATATTAAATCACACAACAAAATATAATATTACACCACTTTTTTCATTAATAAAGTTTGTCTCATTCATATGTAGTTTATTCTTTCAGTTTTTATATTTATCGACTTAATTTACAATACAGTACTAGTAAAAATTAAGTAAATAAAAAGTTTAGAATATATTAAACGTTCTAATTTAAATTTTAAAGAGAAAAGATATCATATAATTTATTTAGATTTCATATATATGTTCACGGGCTGAACCTGTTTAATCCTTAAATTATGCTAACTGAACCAAAAATTCACATCTAAGAAAATCCCAAAATTTAAAACCTACATCCACGCAGATTAAACATAAAAACCCTTCTGATTGGTTCAGGTTTGCCGCAAATCATTGTTAGAAAAGGGATTATTATTATGTAATGTAATTATGTTGTTGCTATGTTGACTTCTCTGGAGTTGGTTATTTAAACTGTCTTTTATTGACTTTATCTTAGTTCTTTCTTTTTCTGATGGGAAGAAAATGATGGTGACTTCTTCAACATTGAGGTGTTAGATTTCTAAAATGGTGCTTACAAAATCAAACATATAATCATAACTCACTCTGTCAGATATTTCTCAGAATGAAAGAAGAAATAAGATTTACAAACCTCCGCCAATGTGGAAAGATATGACAGTTATAAAAATAAATAAAGATAAGAAACAAAAAGTGAAAGCTAGAGCGATCTCCCTGTTATAATTGTTATGCATTTATAGAGTATAAGAAATTCATTTCGAGTTTATACATGAAAGTATACATTTATAAAATAGGTTTCTCCACATGAAAATGGAAAATCCATAAAATATATATAATAGAAGGTGAGATGACTAGAGGTAGTAAGCGAAGACTATCAATTAAAATCGAAAATCCTATAACTGAGGAAGAAAACAGCTTCTGAGAAATTTTGATTTTGAGAAAGAAAAGAAGCAGAGAAACTAAGAATTAAAGAACAAGAATATGCTAGTAGTGTATTCTTTTGAACGTTACATTTTCCACCTTATGTTTTTAAACTTGCACCACCTTATAAATTAAAATTTCAATTTTACTTTTATAATTACATATTTCTAACTAGTTATGCAAACTATACACTATTACTTAAATTTTTAAATTTGAATTAATGAAAATAATACCGTGTGAGCTAAGTCCTAAGCTGCAATTGGGAGTTGAATGAGTGTGAAGTCCCCCAACTAAAACAAATCTTGTGGCCCACTATAGGCCTGGGCTGGGACCATGAGGCTGGCCCATTCCCTTTTTTATTATCATCTTTTTAAAAGTTAGCTATCAATTTGTTATGGTTTAGTTGTCTGAGCAATTTTAGTAAAAATAATAATGATTAGATATTTTTTATTTGACAATCTCAGTATTTATATATTTTCATAATTTAGCTAATTACTATCTCTTAATGATCCTGCATTTAGTTCCTGATAATATTTTAAGTATACAAACAACTAAACTAAAAGATAATTATTCAATTCGTGAAATGTCTCTAACAATGTTATTTATTTTTATAATGAATAATCTTTGAAATACTATAACTGAATGAAAATATACCCAACTAAACTAGTAAAAAGAAGAAATTAATAAGGAGTATTTTGTATTGTGAGGGAAAAGTGGAATTTAGGGTGGGTTTGGTGCATAATTCAAACCACGTGAGAATTAAGAATGAAACTGTGGTTGGTTAGTGTGTTTTATGACGTAAGCAATGATTCAACTTCACATCTATGTATTAAGAAATTTATCTGCAGCTTGACCCGCGTTTTAGGTGTAAAACAGAAGTCTCCACTCAACCAAGTTTTCTTTCTAGTCAAACACCACTAATCTTAATCTTATCTAATTAGTACATTCCTAACCAAAAACTCCTTTTAATCACAACAAATGTTTTTTTTCCTACAATTTTAACTTTGATTCACTATTGCGAGTCAAATTTCTCGAGTTACTAACTTTTTGTAGTGTTTATGAAGATGTTGTAGTGTTTTATTCTTAAAAATGATTGTGGATGCTCTACACGAAAAGATGTTCGCATTACAATGGTGTGGTGAGGATAATCTTAAGGTTTAATTGGGTTTTAATTATTTTATAAATTTGAATATTTTAAATTAATTTTTTATTACAAAAATTGTTTGATTAAGTGTTAAAATATTTTTTTATTTTTATTTAAGTACTTGGTAATTTAATTTTATTGTCATGGAAAAAGAAAGAAGTTGATTACAGAATTGAAAAGGATTGAAGAAATAAATAACTAGTTAATAGATAATCTAAAGATAATATACAGAAGTAATGATCACAACATACTGTTTACTTAAATAAGAATAATTTAAAAAAATTATAAAATAAAATTATGAATTTATTAAAAAATAACTAAATTTATAAATCGGTTAAAACTTGATCAAATCTAATTATATTCTACTGTTAACATGAAAAAAATATCTACACTTATTTTTCAGAGGAAGGTATACATGCGTTATAATTTCTGAATAATTAGAGTATAAATGGTTGGGGTGTTAATAAATGATCCTATATAAAGAAGTCGAAAAAATGATTTCAAAGTTTTTTAAAAAGTATATTTAATTTTAAAAATTATCCAATTCAATTCAAATGTTTACATATTTTATTCATAAATTTATAATATCACTTTATATTTATATTTCTTATATATTTATAATCATCAGATAACTTATATCTATTTATCAAAAATATATTTAATTAAATATAATATTTTATTAACTATTTGAGTTAAGATACAAAAATATAATCATCAACTTGTGAATTTATATTTGATCTAATATTTATTTATTATTTTGAAAAATATATTTAAAATGTTATACTATTATCAGTTATATAATCACACATAAATGGCATATTTCATATTTTATATTATATATCTTACTATTTATTTAATATTAAAAGTAGTAGTAAGAAATAAATTGAAAACCAATTCAATTCAAACCGTTTTAAATTGGATCGAATATTACATTTTTGAAAAAAACAATATTGAGTGATGATTTTTCAGTCTAACATATAAAATCTATAATAAATGGAGTTTTTCCTTTGTTTGGGTGTCTAACAATCACTATTTTTCCAATTTTAGACCAAAATTAGAGTACGTGTTTTTCATTTTCCCTATTTGTCTTTAAAATTGGCCAAATTAATAATGTATCCATTATTATATTTTATAAAAGAGAAGTCTTTGTCAGGTAAATAAATGTTATGTGTCAATACAGTAAATATTTCCCTGTTAAAGTATCACCGAAATATTTACTTTTTAATTCATAAAAATACATAACTATAACAATTAATTATTTTTAATACATAAAAATGTATTGGCCACATGCCTTTTCACTTTAACATCGGAAAATTATTTATCTTACAACAACAGCTATCAAATGTTTGCATATTTTCCATTTAAGTTAACTTTAACCTAAACACATTTCTAAGGTTAATTAGGTGTGACTAATCCAATAATCCTTGCACGTTTATACTGGAGCCAAACTAATTAAAATGATTAGTTATCGTCCTAATTAGTATTAAGGAAACTCAGGAACCACTAGAATTGGACAATGAAGTATTGACGTAATTGAATAGTGAGTAGTTTCATCACGTAATAAGACTATAAAAGTTCTTTTCGGCCTTATCTAAACCTCATGTAGGACAACAACGTCTCCCATATGCCCAACTAATCAGGCATAAAAAACATGGTTTTATTTCCGTTTACTATATCAATTAATATATTTTCATTAAATATTATATGAAGAAAATATTTCTTTTTACTTCATTAAGCTACCCTTTTGGCTAAGCACAAGACAGAATCTGCATAATAGACCAGAAGTTTTTTCTGTCAATTTTTATTTCCTTTTGTTTCATTCCCTTCGTTCACTAATCTACTAATCAATTTTTCCCAAAAAAGGAATACATAATTTAGTTGCTTGGTCAGAATGTTCACTTGTAAAAAAGCATTAGCAACCATGAAGATGGATTACAGACGAAAAGAGATATTTTCATGTAAAATTTGTATTTGTATTTTTATTGAAAAACATTCATAGATGTTGATAGAATCTTACCTTTTTCGTTAATTAATGTTCACGAGAACAAGAGATAAACATATCTCATGCGACTGTTAAACTAGATGAGTTGGTAACCGTAGAAACCACAACGATATGACTCATTTAAACTAGAGTGTAGTGAGTTGCAATGTAAAGAGGAAAGTAAATTTATAACACATGATTAATATATATACTTTGTCTAATTTACTATTACACTTTGAAATGCATTTTTCTTATTTTGGAGAAGTTAAATCCAAAGCATAGGCTAATGAAAGAAAAATATCTCTTGCAGGTAGTTGTGAAAACTCAATTAAAAATAACACTATAATTAAGAAATAACAATTAAGAGAAAAAAAAAAATACTATTGAAGGAAACATAGAGAAATTGGACAAAAGAACTTCATTCTAATGCACTGATTATATTACCTATAATCGGGAGTAACAAACTCTAGCACTCTGGATAGAAAAATTTATAATTTTTAGGATATTCGAATAAATGTATTGAGTTTAAATGGATCTATTTTAAAGTTGTTTGATTGATTTGTTTAGATAAGATAATTTAAATGTAGTGAATTATTTTGATAAAGTATTTTAAATTTTATATAATTTAAAAAATTATTTAAATATTAAATAATTTTTAAAAATTAAAAAATATTAATATTAATAATTTTTTATAGTAGATTTTAATTGATGTTATTTTTTAAAAGTTTTTTAAGATTTATTTTATTTTATTTTTGTAATTTTTTTTTTCAATTTACGTTAAAAAAAAATATTTAAGTTATGAAATATTAGATTGAACCAAACTCAAGTAAATAACACTGGGTCGGGCTTATGAAAGTTTGGGTTGAGTTAGCCCAAATCAAAGCAAGCCAAGTTCACTCAAAGCCAAGTCAAGTCGAGCCGGTCTAAGTTCAAGTTAAGTCGAATCTTTCAGGATTTAGGTTGAACCGAATTAGCTTTGGTCTAAGCTAAGATGATCCAACTTGGACAAAGGTCAAGCCGAGTCTGCCAAGACTTAGGTTAAGTCAAGTGAGTTTAAGCCTAGGTCAAGCCAAGTTAGTTTGGGCCTAGGTCAAGCCAAGTCATGGCAAGTTGACATTCTATCAAGTCAGAACGGGTCTATGTTTATTCGAGTTGGGATCAACCACGTTTTAGCCGAGTTGGCCTAGACCCAGGTCAATCCTAAGCTGATCAAAACCAAGTCAAGTCAAACTCGATCAAGATCAAGTTAAGCCTTTCCTGATAAAGACAAAGTTGAACTGAGTCTGCCCAAGGCCAAGTCGACCTGAAACGGCTAAGACCCCATTCATCTAGTTAACCTAAGCCAAGGTCGAGTTGAGTTGACTCAAGCCCAGGTTGAGTTGAGTTAGGGCAAGCCCACATTCAATCCAATCGAGGTGGGCCACATTCATTTGAGTTGGGATCGACCTATGTTTAGCCGAGTTAGACTAAGCCTAGGTCGATCTTAGTCTAATTAAAACCAGGTCAAGCTTATAGTAATTAAGACTAAGTTAAGTCAGTCCAAACCTGGTCGAGTTAACCTGGGCGCACTCGAATCAACACGGGAGTGCCAATTGCAACCAAGTGGGCTTGGGTTAAGATCGAGCTGAGTTGGCTAGGACCAAATCTAGTCGAGTTAGAATATGCCCAAATCAAACTGAGTTAAGTTAAGCTCATATTCACTTGAGTTAGCTAAGACCCACATTCAACTGAGTTGGGCTAAACTCATGTAGGTCCTAATCTAACCTAGGTTAAGCTAAGTCAACCTAGGCTATATCAAGGCGAGTTGGCCTAGTGGTTGAGGAGTCGATTCATTCTGAATCTAATTGAAATTTAGTTGGATCTGTATTGAGACAAAACAATGGATCAAGACCATATCAAACTTAGTTTAGGTTAAGGTGAGTCTACATGAACTCAGGTTAAACATAATTAGTCCATACACTCGTTGACTCAAATTAAAAAAAAAAAACAGAATATGAATTTGAGAATAGAAAAAAATTTAATTTCTTACTTATTTTTTAGGTTGAATTTAATTCTAATTAATCAATGAAATTTTATCATTCTAATTTCTTTCAAAATTTCTTATTCAAACAATACATTTCGTTATAAAATATTTTAAATTTCCTAAAATAAAATAAATTACCTTCCCTATCCAAATACACTTTAAGATTTTGAATTCATCGTATGACAAGTATTTGTATCTAATATAAATCCCGTAGATACGGTTTGAGTATGGGATAACTACACAATTATAATTTCCAAAATCTATCATAAGACAATAGTTTTCTCTAACCATTGCAATATTAACCACACTTTCTTCTTAATCTCGAAACATGATTGATTCCATATACAAGCATAGTTTGCATACGAGGTTTGTTTTATTAATAGCAAGAGTATGATCATAACTAAATACTAATTGCAAAACATGTTTTTCCTTTTAGTGGAAAAGCCAACAAAAGCAGCCACTTTCTTTGTTACGGGGAGGAAAGAACTTCCCTACATTTTGAGCAAATGACCAATGAAAGTTGACAACAGACAAGAGTTGATCACCATTAACTGTTGTTGGCGCATACTTTAACTTGTGGCTGTGAGGGATTCGAGGAGGCCTTTGAAATGCCCTAAACTTGAAAACCATGCATGCTTAATTATTATTTTATTTATAATTAAATAAGTTTTTTCTACTTCCAAAACTATTTTTAATACTTAACTTTTAATAAATATGTTAATTTGATGACATGATTTTATTATTTTTAACTAACACTGTTTATATGTTGACACGAAAATGTTAGTACACATACAAATATTCGAATATAAGATGATGTTAACCCTAATAATTTAAGAATCATTAACAAAATTAATGTTACATGTGTGTTAAATGTTATAAAAATTTTAAACACTAATATATATATTTTACTTATGATTGTTTCATCACAAAACTTCACGCAAGTGATAGGCATCCATGAAAATGATGTAACAAGGTGTACTACTACACGGATAGAAAAGCTAAAGTGATGAAGTGTTTCCAATCAAAGGTCATGCATGTCACTCAACGAAAATTCTGTTCGATCATTTTAAATAAAATTTCATGTTTAAAATTTTCAAATAAGAAGAGTTTCGGGTATAAATGATGAATCAAGTTTTCAAAATATATATATATATATATATATA
>Ga0209489_101272_pt1 | contig 51497 bp, 25 predicted proteins | sample SiratrowhiteBW_FD_187527 | JGI IMG/M metagenome (GOLD analysis project Ga0209489, IMG submission 187527) | Root nodule microbial communities of legume samples collected from California, USA - Siratro white BW (SPAdes) (version 2) | ecosystem: Host-associated > Plants > Roots > Nodule | place...
TTTCTCTCTCTACCCCCTTGACAGCAAGAAAATGACTCTCCCCAAAAAAATTGAGAAGCAAAAGGAGACCTAACCTAATTTCACAATGGGCTGGGCCTCCACATAGGAAGTGAGCCCAAACCCAACAGATTCATCAACGTACAGTAATCCTTTAAGCTAAAGTATTTAAAAATTCTACTTTTAGAATTCTTCTACCATACAATTACAAAATATCTCCAAATTGTCTTTTTCAAATTTAGCTTATGCCTAAAAGCATTACTCATTCCAAATGATCCTCTACAGATCCATCTGTAACACCATATGCTCATGTGTCAAAAACACCATTATTGCAGACATATATCAAAACACAAGTACAACAAAACAAAGGTAAGCTAACCAAATTTTTAATAATACTGAGTATTTTAATTCAAACACAGAGATTAACACCACTCAAGTCTTTCATTCAGTTACATGTATCATCACAATATAAGACACTGACACACTACAAACTTGACTCCACTTCCGGAAGACTTGTACATTGCATATACCTTAAGATATGCACTTGTCATACGTTGTGAACACACACAGCCTCCACACAAATGAATCATTAATCATGTATAACAGGATTAGTCCCCCTTAGACTTTCCTGACCAGCTATATTTTAAGTTGCAGTCACCCAGTTCAGACCTCCTTCGACTCTCACCACCTAGTAATAATTGTCTATTTGATTCATACTACCCAGACACGAGTGTTTTCTTTCTTAAAAACACTATCCTAGGCCTTGACCAACTTCATTAATACTCTATCAATATCACATTCTAACATAGATTTCTACTAATTCATTCATTCACTTTTCAATCTCGATCTCAAAATAAATGAAAGAAATTCCTAAATAATCAATACAATTAAATTTAAATTATAAATTAATTTATATTATTAAATCCACATATTGTATTACCGAAGAATCAATCAATCAAAACAGAAAGCCAGAAAAAAAAAATGTAGTTTTTTTAGCGTGGGTGAAAATCTAGCTTGAGCGAGAATCCCATTCGCTTGAGCGAAAATTCTTTCGCTTGAGTGAAAATTCTTTCGCTTGGGCTAAAACAGTCAAGAGAGCACACTTGCTCCAGAGCCATTCTCGCTTTGGCGAAATTGGACCCGAGAGCACTCTTAGGTTTCCAAGTGACTTCGCCTGGGCGAGATTGCCTAGTCTGGGCAAAAAATACATAAAAACAAGCAATATCCACTACATCAAAGTTACCATGCATGACTCAAATGACTAAATTGGGTGAAAATCAACTCATATACACGATGAATGATCTACCTTAGCGCAAGTTATCTATTCAACAGATCTAACATCCCATCAATTTTCACACCTCATACATGCAACATTCAATTCAACATTAATCTAACATCCCAGACCTGCAAGAAACTTTACCAGATACAAATTGTACAACTACTACAATCATTAACTTCTCTATTCAAGACTTAAATTTGTAAACAAGCAGAGACTTAAGGTTAGCTTCCCTTACCTGAATTGCAGTTGAAATTCTTTATAATAATCCTAATAGTCTAAGGTCCTCAGGAACTCGAATTTGCATCAAAGGACCTCTGATCAATGATCAGACTAACATACTAGGAAGCTGAGCTTACAGAGGCACCTTCTGATGGCTCAAAGGCCACATGCAAGCTCAATAAGCAGAGGAAAGCAAAAACCTAAAACTGACTCTAAAGAAAGAGGCAGGAAACGAACTTACTCTATTTGAGATTCTGATCGGGTAGACTTGCTCTGTTCTCCGTCACGAGTCAACAGTAGGCTCCGCTTGAGAAATTGATGGAAGACAAACGAGAAGTCTTAGAAAAAAGTCAGAGAAAAGGGAGGTCAGAGGTTTTAAAAAGATGGTGACTCAAGTGGGAATGAGACTTGATTACTAACTTTTCCTATAAATACTATTTTCTGTTTAATAATATAATAATGAGATGCTCATTTTACTTTTATCACTTTTACTGAGATAACAAAAAAACAAACTATTTTATGTAGCATTATTTTAACAATTAAACTAATTATATTGCTTTAAAGACAATTAAAAGTCTTAAAAATGTATTTAGGGAATGCAAAGATTAAGGTATTACATTGTTTTATTTATAAAACATTCAAAATTGCAATAATAAACTTTAAAGATAACAATTAAACTAATTATATTTTGTGTTTAATAACTTTTCCTATAAATACTATTTTCTGTTTAATAATATAATAATGAGATGCTCATTTTACTTTTATCACTTTTACTGAGATAACAAAAAAAAAAACTATTTTATGTAGCATTATTTTAACAATTAAACTAATTATATTGCTTTAAAGACAATTAAAAGTCTTAAAAATGTATTTAGGGAATGCAAAGATTAAGGTATTACATTGTTTTATTTATAAAACATTCAAAATTGCAATAATAAACTTTAAAGATAACAAAACAATCCTTAGGTTTGTATTAAAAGAAGAGGAAAACCAATACAAATTATTTCTCAACTTTTAATAAGTGTTTTGATTGCAGTTGTATGACATCGTGAACAATGCCTGTCTCGATATCTAAACTTATATTAACCCTAATAACATATTAACACCTTATTATTCATGTTATCGAGTTTGAGGGTCATGTTCAAAATTACAACCTTTATTAATCATAAACCTTAAAACATCACTAAATACAAACATTGATCTTATATAATGGATCAACTATGTAATAGGTATGTATAATTTAAAGAAAACTCTGATCAATTAGTCTACTTACACCTATATTTCCCATAATGAAGAGATAATAAATTACTAACGATGAAAAAGAAAAACAAAATAAATTAAGGACTCTATAACTTGAATGCAATTACTGAACGAGTGTGATACTTATACATTTGACTAAAGGATCGCATAAAAAATATCATAATTCATTATAATTTTTATCGAAATTTTGTATGTTTTTAAATATTTTATAAATTGTAAAAATAACATTATTGAGAACTTAACACAGTCATCTTTTTTTGTAATAAATACATAATTATTTTTTAAAATTAAAAAAGTCCTAAATTAGCAAAGTAATAATTGATATAATTTAAAAAAAACATTTGTAAAGTGGAGGAAAAAAGAAAATCTGTGAATAATAAATCAATGTTCAAAGCAAACAAAAGTAGTTGATCGACCACTCTTTGATTTCTCCGCCTCTTTCTTCTCGCTTCTCACTGTTCCTAACTCCCAACGGATTCCTCGAGGTTTCATTTTCTCTCTTATACTCTTGTACTCTTTCCCTCTCTCAGATCTCGTTCTCTCCATACACCTTCACTTCACCATTTCCATTTCCATTTCTCTCTTCTTCCAAAATGCAATCCTCGCTCTCACTCTCGTTCTCCGCCACCTCCTCCTCCGCCGCCGCCGTCTCCAGATCACGCCACTCCTTCCACGTCCCAGAGGCCACGCCTCTCAATCTCCGTTTCTGCGGCTTGCGGGGTGAGGCATTTAATTCAGGTCTCGCTGCTTCTCTCAACCGCCACCACTCCCACCTCCCTCGCCGCCCTCACTCCGCCGCAGTCTCTGCTGCGCTCTCCGCCAATGGCAGCCCTCCCCAATCGTTCGACTACGATTTGCTCATTATCGGCGCAGGCGTTGGCGGCCACGGCGCCGCGCTGCATGCCGTCGAGAAGGTTCGATCTCGGAAAACATAAACACATTTCAACTTGTTATTGCGAGATTCGTTGTTTGATAATCAAATTCGTAACTAAGTTACTAATCCGATGTTTGATATGGTAATTATTCTTTGTATAATGAATCCAGAAATAGATAGCCGTTATGGAATGCTGATTGTGTGATAAAGCGAGCTGAGTTGAGCATTACATTTTTATGAGGAAGTTTTAACGGAATAACTGCAGGGTTTGAAAACCGCGATTGTGGAAGGAGATGTGGTGGGAGGGACATGTGTGAACAGAGGCTGCGTTCCTTCGAAAGCTCTCTTGGCAGTGAGCGGTCGTATGCGAGAACTAAAGAGCGACCATCACTTGAAGTCCTTTGGCTTACAGGTAAGAGCGTTGTATTATGTGCGAATAGTTGTGCAATGATATTAGAATAATGAACTTAATTAAAATGAACATTGTATATCACATATAGAGGTGCATGGTAAGGTTTGTAGAAGAAAATATGCTATATATTGATATGGTAAAACAATTTTATTCTGTCATTCAATCACCAAGGTTGTTGACTTTTACAATAATTATCTTATACGGTCATACAACAGGTAATTTATGAATGGTTAACATTTTTATAATATCTCATGCCAACTCTGATTTCTGATTGATTGACAACTAGACTACTAAACTCTTTGAATGTTTTTATCACATGGTAGAAGTGTCGAGCAATTGATAGTTACATGATCATTTTGCTTTATTTTTTGCTCGTTTTAGGTGTCTGCTGCTGGGTATGACAGACAAGGAGTCGCTGATCATGCTAATAATCTTGCTTCGAAAATTCGAAACAATTTGACCAACTCAATGAAAGCGCTTGGAGTAGACATACTTACTGGTTTCGGAACTATATTGGTAATGTGACATTGGTATTATGCTGCGAGGTTTCCATGGCATTATAATCGTATATACTTAAATATATATTAGTGTGATCACATACTCTGAGTTTGGATTGTTGAAAACAGGAAATTATTGGAATGAAATTGATTTAGAAATCAAATTTGTGCAGGGTCCTCAAAAGGTGAAAGTTGGCTCTTCAAACAAAATAGTAACTGCTAAAGATATCATCATTGCTACTGGTTCTGTTCCTTTTGTACCAAAGGGCATTGAAGTTGATGGTACATATCAATGTTTTCCTTCCTCGTTCTAGTTTTACTGTATTCGGTGCTTTTTAGGATTGCCTTCCAGCTACAAGAAAAGAGAAACTAGAGTGCTATTAGTTCCTATGCATGCAATGGAAAAAGGGGTGATCAATTGTAAATTTGAGATATTTTTTTAGTAGTAGGTTGGATAATAGACTCTATTGCGTCTGCATAAAGAAAGTATTTCTTCAGTGTAGATGGATATTATGTTCTCCAATCTGAAAAGTCAATTTAGTGCTTCATGCAGTCCTATCTGTTCCTCATTTTTTAGGGGAAGGGATATGGTCATCTTTTGTTTTTTCAGACCACGTGGGTCATAAGGTAGACTGAAACAATCATTATCTCTTTGGCAATTAAATATTTCAGAAAACTCCCTTATATGCTAATCCATCCCCCAATTAAACATAAGTATAGATATTCAATGTATAATTTGGCTTTCAAATAATTTGAATTTTAACATTTGTCCTATATTTAGTCATAAGGGAATATTCTACCTAATTTATGACTCAAGTTTGATGCTCACGTGTAAATTCAAACCTTGTATCGTTATGTTTTTTCCATCTCTTGTACTTTTATAAGATTTATTGGGTATAATTACTTTTTAGTGAAAAATTTCCTAAAATTTACCTACAGGGAAGACTGTGATTACCAGTGACCATGCACTCAAACTGGAGTCTGTTCCTGATTGGATAGCAATTGTAGGAAGTGGTTATATCGGCCTTGAATTCAGTGATGTCTATACAGCACTTGGAAGTGAGGTAGCATATCTCTGTGATACTTTTTCTTTCTTTTTTCATTACCTTTTGTTCTTGGGAAATATTTACTAATAATTGATCCCGTCATTTTGAAATCAGAAAGATGTGGATGTGCTGTTAAATCCTATTGCAGTTTATACTTTTTATTTGTCAAAACTTTAATAATTATTTACTCTCTATATTACTTCCTTATTTGTAAAATTTTGTGATCCCCAGTTTATCACTGAAAAGATAAGTAAAGTAATAATTGGTATTCTGCAGGTTACTTTTATAGAGGCTTTGGATCAAATTATGCCTGGATTTGATCCTGAAATTAGTAAGTTGGCTCAGAGGGTCCTTATAAATCCCCGTAATATTGATTATCATACTGGAGTTTTTGCAACCAAGGTAAACTACATCTTGTAATATTTTATATAGTTTTGTTTGGCTACTTTGACTCACCACATTCCTCATGTTTATTATATATAGATCACACCTGCAAGGGATGGAAAACCTGTCTTGATTGAACTTATTGATGCAAAAACTAAGGAGCCAAAGGACACTTTGGAGGTAACTTAGTCTTTTCTCGAAAGCTTTTCAGTCTATGAATTTGTTATTAATTGTTACCATTTCTCCCGTTGAAGAGAGAAAATTATTAATTGTTATTAGAACTTAAGAATGTCTATAAAACGTTATATTGTTATTATAACATAGAATCTCTTAGGAGTGGTTTCCATGTTTCATTATATTCAATTGCATTCTAACTCAATTCAATTAGAATTAGAAGTCTTATTATAAAGGAGCTTATTTCTGGTATGGCATGATTATGGCTACTATTTGCCTATTTTCCAACGTTTAACACTTGAGATATTGAGAAAAAAAGTCTGAGTTGCTCACATTGTCACTCAGCCGTATATATTATATATATATATATAAATAAATAAATAAATAAAAAGGAGCAACAAGTACACTGACAGAAAAGAAAGCAAAACAAACTGTGCCTATTGATGGCAGTAGGCTACAATTCAGAATGGGGGAGAAGAAAACAACTTTTTACAATTACAAAAGGGACGTATAATATATTTTCTAAGGTTTAAATCTAACAGTCCCTTCAAATTGGAGCATATAAATTATTTGCACCAAGTTTGGAACATATTATTTGAATTCAAGACCCTCTCAAAGAATTTGCCAAGACATATATTCAAGTTGATCATTTGAGTGGACAAATTCCGTATAAGTTTCCTTGGCCAGCAATTTCTCTTGAATAATATGATAGTTAATTTTTATGTTTCGTTCTTTCATGGAAAATTGGGTTAGAGATGATGTGAAGAGCTGTCTGGTCATCGCATTATAACTTCATTTGTTGAATATCACAAAATCTTAACTCTTGAAGTAATTTCTTAATCCATATCAATTCACAAGTGACTTGACCATAGCTTAATACTCTGCATCTGTACCAGACTGTGCAATAACATTTTATTTCATACTTTTCCAAGAGATAATATTACCTCCAATGGACAATGAACGATAGGATGTGACGGGCAAAACCTGTTGGATAGTTTCGAAGCCTTGTAAAGAAGAGGTAAATAAGGAGGTTTCTTTGAAAACGGTAACATCTACAAACAATAATACCATTTTGTGCTTGGAGAATAACATTGTTACCTTTTTCGACAAGATTATCTAAGGAAGACACATTTGATAGCTCAGACTGGATGCTTATCCAAACTTAGAGAGACATCGTGAATAAAACAAGTACAACAAAAAAATGCTAGGAGAAACATGATATAAAGGTTCATTTGAAAAAAATTATAGAACGAGGAATATTATTTTAAAGAGAGGAGGAAAGCATTCTATTTATGAGAAAGTGGGTTACGTCCATTTGCCAGAGTAATTTGATGAGGAAATTTTGGAAAGATATTGAGGTGAACAAGAAATCATCACCAGAATGCGATCAAAAGCACTAGAATCAATTATCCATGAACCTTGATTATCCATATGTTGAGAAAAAAGGTAGTTGGGGTACTAGGTGTTGAGAGTGTTTGGGCTCGGCTACTGGATTTAAGTTGAAGGTATTTCTGATATTCATCATCAACAAGCTTGTGCTAAAAGTTGAGGTCGACCACTTTTGCCACCACGTCCACCTTGACTTCCACATCCATCTCTCCCCTAACTAGACACCATGGTAGAAGAATTCAGTATTTCATTCTTTTTAAGAGTAGGCACACAACGGTAAAAAGTTGGTTCAACATAAAAATGACAATTGTAACTTTTTTCTTAATGAAATAAAAATCAACCTAAAATATTAGTAATATTCTTTTATTCTACATATAGACTTCTTATTATTAATCAATACAGATATTGAAATTTGTGTTTTAAGTATGGTACACAAATTTTATTTAAAGTTTTAAATGTTAAGAATCTATAAATTTATGTTTTATTTTAGTTTTAGCTTCATAAAATTACGATATTATATATTTCAAATATTATTTTGTGTCTTTTTTAGCTGTTAAAAATAATTTTATTAATATAGGTTCGATCCTGATTTAATCCTGGTTGAACCATTAAACCTTGAACCGCCGCTTTGATCAGTTTAATGACTGATCTAGTTTTAAAAACATTGTTGGCCATAAATACAATTACATGTCACTGCATTATTTCTCAATTTTCGTGGACCCTATTTCCTTCCCTAGATGCTATTATGTGTCACGGGCACGACATTAATTTTTAATTTTTCTTTTTTTTGTGCATTTTTTAATTGTAGAAAGTTTAAAGTTGTGTAAGCTTTTAGCTTAAGCAGGAGTGTTGGAATATCTAGGAAATATCTCATAATATCATTGTTGTATCTTAAAATATTGCAGAGTATCTTAGATGTTTACTTAGGAGTAATTTTTTTCCATTACATTTTATGATCTGTTTCCTTAATCAATTCGGATTAGGGTGTAACCAGCTGAAGATTTCTCTCCCTTTTCTTTTACCTGTACAGTTAATTACTTTAGATTAATTTCAAATTGATGCCTTTGCTTTGCTACAGGTGGACGCTGCACTAATAGCAACTGGAAGGGCTCCATTCACACAAAATCTCGGATTGGAGAATGTAAGCAATTCTATCAGAGATGTATTTTTAGGATTAGGAGATTTTCTCTGACGAAGTAATCGAATACTTTTGGTAACTTGTACCTACAGATTGATGTCGTAACACAGCGTGGCTTTGTTCCTGTGGATGAGCGCATGCGTGTAATTGATGCAAATGGCAAACTGGTCTGTCTCAAATTTTCGAATTATCTCTCTCCGACTTATTGTTACTGACAGGATTTTGAATGACAGGTGCCGCATTTATTCTGTATTGGTGATGCAAATGGCAAGATGATGCTTGCTCATGCTGCCAGTGCGCAAGGAATTTCAGGTATGTTATAACTGATGTAATTTTTCCACAAGTTCTAGTTTTTGCTTCAATATCATTTGATGAAATATTTGTCCAACAGTGGTTGAACAAGTTACTGGAAGAGATCATGTGCTGAATCATTTAAGCATCCCAGCTGCTTGTTTCACTCATCCTGAAATCAGCATGGTTGGATTAACAGAGGTATATCATAATTTTGTTTTGTTTGATGTGTGATTCACTGCAACATGTTATAATGAATGAGTTATCTTTCTTGTGTGGTTAAATTTCTTTCCATTCTTTTACTCTTTCATCCTTTTTTCCCTTTGTATATTTATACAATATAATTTCTACTTGTAGTTCTTTACTTGAATTCTTACATGTTGTGATCAAACATAAAATCTGCAGCCTCAAGCAAGGGAGAAAGGTAAAAAAGAGGGGTTTGAAGTAAGTGTTGCCAAGACAAGTTTTAAAGCAAACACAAAGGCCCTAGCAGAAAACGAAGGAGAGGGACTTGCCAAGGTTATAATTTTGTATTTTCCTCTGTTAATGCTATTTCCCGTATAGAAGCGTATAAAAGTTCTGAAATTTGCTGACGAGCCCTCTATTAGTCACTTTAGAAGTGCCATACTTATTTCATCAGGAGACTTGTTCTACGCTCATTCGTTTCTGTCGATGCATTTATTTATCTGTTCTCACCAACTTGACATTGCTAATTATCATTTATGCTTTCTTGCAGTTGATATACAGGCCTGACAATGGAGAGATACTGGGAGTTCATATTTTTGGTTTGCATGCCGCAGATCTCATCCACGAAGCATCCAATGCTATAGCATTAGGGACACGTATTCAGGTAAAATCTTCTACCAGTGCTGTCATTTATGTATGCGCCTGGAATTTAGTTATTAATAATGGCCATGAAGTCTTCGACTCTTATGCTGCTTGTTTTGTAATTTCAATATTGTGGTACACTGCAGGACATTAAATTTGCAGTTCATGCACATCCAACCTTGTCCGAGGTTCTTGATGAACTATTCAAATCAGCAAAGGTAAGCTAATCGTTAATATTGTGTATTCCATTCTAGCCTAAAACAATAACATGGTTGGTGAGAGTGCATTAATGGTTGCGAATTTTTCTTTTGATTTAAACGTAACAGAAGATATGGGAAAACGGGGGGCAGGAGGGGGGATTATTAATACGGAGTTAAGAGTTTAAATATAGAACATACACCTTCAGACTTGCATAGACAGCAAGTTTATTATGGCAGGTGCATTAATACGTGCCATTTTATATTACTGAGGCAGGTTAAAGCTCAAGCTTCTAGCTCAGTAACTGAACCAGTTGCAGTCTAACCTTCCCAAACAAAGTATAAAATTTTGAAGAAATTTACTTGTACTAGGGACTTCCAAACTATAATGCATCTTCAGGAGGAAGACAACACATTCAGAATCCTGTAAAAGAGGGGAACTGTTGCAGGAGAGAGATCAATAATGGCCCGATAATGGATAAGCGCCCAAGAATGCATGTACTGGTTTCTTTTCTAGTTGTTATTCTTAGTGCCTGTAAAAGATGCTTATCTTCATTATTATTGCATTTTTTAAACTAGTTTACTTCATCTAATTATGGTCAATGAGAAAACCTTTTTGAGAACGGCATTTTTTTTTAGGGTGTTTCTAGCTTTGCGCCGAATCCGTGTGTACCATTAACAGTTTTCCTTCGAAGATGTTCACGAAATTATGCTCGTGGATACATTCACCACGTAAAGATGGGAATTGGTTATTGTCTTTTTCAATAGCCATGTTGTCATTAGTATCAGTCTGTCAATATTTATTTATTGGTATTGCATGTGATATGATGCAAAATGACAACTAATTCCTTTTCAAGTGTCGTTTAATTTTTTTTTTTGAGAAATTAAGAAACGCAATATTTTTTTTTTACTTCAATAAAATATTTAGTAGATTTTAGATTTTACCCTTTTCATCGCTGTATCACCCTAAATCACTAAATATATACATACATATATATATATATATATATATATATATATATATATATATATATATATATATATATATATATAAACTAATAGTAAAAGGTAAGAGTATAGCTGATAAAAAAATAATTAATATTATCTTGAACTATGTAAATATAAATTAAATAAAAATATATTATTTTAAAAATATGTCATACATAAAAAGGGATTGTGGAGTAAATTTTAGACGACGAAGATGAGATGAAACTACTTTGGAGACACATTTAATATATTTTGTATTTTACCGGGATGCAAAACACATTTAATATATTTTGTATTTTACCGGGATGCAAAACACATCTAAACTTATATATTTAAAAACTGGTTTTTTTCATCTAAATGAAAATAATTTTAAACTCATTTTTCAACAAATTTAAACACAAAACTAAATTTGATTATAGATTATATATAGTTATTATCGAAATAATATCATTTTTACAATTGTTCCAAACACAACCATTATGATTTACGAGAGATAAAGCATTAACTTTCTCCCCATTTAGTTATTCATTTGTAACTTGTTAAAAGTTGTTCATGATATTATCATATTCAACTATAGAAAGTGTTGCTTAATAATTCCAAAAGACCAGACTAGGAATAAAGAGAAAGAAAACATTTAAATACCTATGATGTTATTTAAGCATTTGAAATATTAATTAGCAAAATCGTATAGTTTGTCTCAGTTGATTGAGTAGGTATCTGAACTGTTATAAAGCCCCTTATATTGTTTAATTCTTATGGATAAAAAGAATAACAAAATCATTTTAAAATGCCTAAATGCTTCCTCTCAATTATTTATGTAACATTTGATCTCTTAATAAAAAAAATTTAAACAGAATACTAATCCCTTAGATTCAAATATGAGAGAAAAGACCTAAATATAAAAAAAGTTTTAATTCCCTAGACCCTATTCAATGATACTATTTCAAAAATAATTTTATCTTTAAATCTGAATATATTTTTTTTATTAAACTCGAACATAGTTCTTAATAGATATAATTTGAGTAATTTATAAAAAAAATCTCTTTATTAAATGAAAAAAAATATGAAGTTAAATACTATTCTTAATACGTGTGATAGTAGTTACTTTTGCATGTAATTGAATGATGAGCAGTAATATTTCAAGTAGTTGCCTAGGAAAAAAACCTAAATCCCTAGGCAACACCAATTTACCTACAAACCGTTACTTTTGTAATGTGTAAAAAAATGTAACTAGTTAATGATTATGATCAAACACTTGTTTCAAATGGACTTTGTTTAACTTTGCAATCTAACAATAAGATTTGTCTCGAGTGTTTTAGGATGGATTAGCAATTTCAAACGTTTTATGAAGTCCCAATCACAATTTTAAGAATCTTATAAAGCGTTGGTTGGTTGAAGTATGATAAATCTTTAATATATTTCCATTAGTGTTGTCTTTTCAACACTACAAGAATCTTTTAGCGGAAGTACAAATGATTATTTAAAACAATTATAATTATAAAGGTTAGCGTATATAAAAGTTCGTTAACTAAAATTTCATGCAAGAGTGGCGTAAAAATTTAAACACGAGATCATGGTAAAATTAATGATAAAAATTACAGAGACTAATGGATTAAGTGTCCTAAAAAACATAAGGATTTCTTATCAGTTTCCAATACTGGAAAAATTATGCGTGAGAAAATAAGACTTTAAATACTAAATCGAGGCTACAAACTTATTAAAAATTATAGTTAAAAAATCTAGTGATAGGTAAAAAGCTTTTAAAATTATACCAACAAATAAACTTCATATAATGAGAATAAGTTGTTAAACATTACTACAAAAACTAGCAGTAGTCTGTCTAGACTGTGTTTAATGGTTAATCCTATCCTTTGATACCATAACACTCTTGACCCCAGGTTCAAGAGTGGAATCAAACTATAAAAATAGCAGCCAACAGACCAAATTCCCCTGAATTATATATACCCTTTAGCTTGAAGAGTGAAATCATAAGATAAATGACAGTTTCAAATGAACGATTCTTCTCTTAGATTTATAATAACAAAGCAAACTACCATGAAAATGACAAAAAAACACATCATTTCCTTAAGAATAATCAAACTCCTCCAATATATGCAAAATATAATCTTATGAACACGCATAATATTAGAGGTAAAAATTAATATAGCAGTTACGCAAAGCATAAGCAACTGAATAATAATCCATTGATAAAATTTCAAAGGTCTTATAACAAAAACAAGCAAAGATGCTATAAGAGTAAGTACTGCATTCTCTGGATTAAATTAACTCATAAAAATGGCTGTACTACTAAAGATAAATTTGACACAAAACAACACGGGGGCTAAAATAACAAATCAAAGGAGAGAATAATCATAGCCCCATCGGAGAGTAACACCTTACTCTTCTTCAGTGGCGGTTTCACCGCTCTTGTTGTTATGCTTCCTTGCATACCTCTGGTTCCTCAAAAACTTGGGATCCATCTACAGTTATTGCCAACAATAAACCATTAAAACACAAGAAATATTACATTTTTATATATATGAATGAATGATCGGAAAATACGTAAGCGCAACTCAGTCAAGAAAGAAAAACCCAGAAAAGTAAAAGAATAGAGTACCCCTTTGGTGGATGTGTGGCGATGCCTCTTTGGCTTTTTGATGCCATTCTTGTGGGCCTTGTAGGACTGGTTGTGGGCGGTGTGGTTCTTCGACTTTGCCATCTCTGCAATTCCATGAACACGAAAAGTTACACAAGGAAGAAGAAGAAGGAACACAAAAAGCGTGAGAATGGCGAATGAAATTACAGAGATCGAACCCTAATCGTGAAGATCCGGTTGAGCTAGGTTTTTCTGCGGAACAGAACTTTTAGGAAGAATAGATAGCTATATATGTTACCACCTTCTGAGGCAAAACCCTAAGACTTTCACTGAAATGACGCTAGTACCCTTTGCTTATCGGAACTGGCTTTCGGCCCATTAGAAAAAGATGTTTGGGGCCCAATGATGAAGAGAAATACGAAGCTGATTTGAATACTTTGTGGACCACTTCTTCCTGCACCTCCATGCTTTTCTTCTACACCCCACACTTCCAAAAATATTAAAAATACCCTTTTAATTTATATATGAAGTTGTTTTCGAAATAATATTAAAAAATATATTTTCTATTTTTTAGTTTTAATTTCATAATTTTATGGAATAACTCACATTTCTATTAATTTGTATTAAGTTTGAAGTTTGTTCATTAAAATAATTGAGTTTAATTCATTTTTTAATTAATTAAGTTATGTTTTAATAGTTTATGAATAATTAAATGGATTTACTCTCTTAGTCATTTTAATCATAAATTCTTCTTTTAAATATTTATTCCCGTCATACTCATAATGTTATTTTATAACAGTAAGTATGTGTGTTGTTGCATAGAATGAAAATAACAGTTAACAGTAGAGAGGTTTTTAGAAGAATGGGTCCCTCGCTCCCTGTTCTTAGTTAGATGTCGTGTGTGGAAGAAAAAAAGAAAAAAGAGGAGCATTCCTACCACATGCGTTTCAAACGCTGAATTAATTGCCTAAAAAGACAATCAATCTAAGACTTGGTTCGGTGGGATCTAGGTTAGCTACCCTTCTCCTCTTCTTCGATCTGGGACTTTTCTTTTCTCCCCCAACACCGACACCACCACACCTACATCTGCAATTCAAGCATGTTCCTCTTCGACTGGTTCTATGGCATTCTAGCTTCCCTCGGCCTTTGGCAGAAGGAAGCCAAGATTCTCTTCCTCGGCCTTGATAATGCCGGAAAGACCACCCTCCTTCACATGCTAAAAGACGAGGTTCCTCTTCCCTGACATCAAATACCCTTTTTGTTTTTTTTTTATTATTTCTTTTTCTTTACTGAAAAAGTTTTTATCTTTTCGATGCAATTGCAGAGATTAGTTCAGCACCAGCCAACCCAACACCCCACTTCGGAGGAATTGAGCATTGGGAAGATCAAGTTTAAGGCTTTTGATTTGGGGGGTCATCAAGTTGCCCGTAGAGTCTGGAAAGACTATTATGCCAAGGTCAATGTCTTCAATCATTTTGGGTTATCAATTGCGGAATTTTTTTTCCTTCTCAATGATAAATTCTTGTAATATGCAAAAGTAGATGGGTTTTTTAGGTAGTGCCTTATTGGACCTACTTGGATGTCATTTATGTCCCCTACTATGTAATTTAGCTAGTGCTTTGTTGTTATTGGCGCCTTGGGACTATTTGCTTTCAGTTGGAATTGGATGTGTAGATTTGTGATTTCTCTTTTCAAATCTTGATATTTTGCGTCTGGAAAATGATATTTCTTCTGTACTTCTGAAGAAAAGGGGTGGATTTTTCAGGGGGCGAGGGGGCATTTGTTATCACTATGTCCCCAATTACTCCTCCTGCTATACATATGCATGTTTTCAAATGTTTCTGGATGATTTCATGGTGTTGTTTTGTTTTCTGTTGGATGTGATGGAACATTGTTCTCGTTTGATTCTTGGTCAAACGTTTTCTCTTCTCCTAAATGGAAGGTCTTTGGACTTGCCGGCTTGTTGATGTTTTGTAAATCCAGTGGCTGAACGGTTGGCTTATTTATTATTGTTCGGTTCCTATTTGATGTGCCTGCCGGCTTTTTACACGAGTTGCTTTTTCTCCACTCTACTTTCCTGTCATATTTTGCTGATGTACTGTGGCTGTTCTGAAACCCTTTATACTTCCTAGTTTATATCAGATCATGGCTTCATACAACTTTGTCTCATCTATTCCTCTTGTTTAAGATATGTTGTAATTTTTTAACTCAACTTACAACTGACTTGATTTTCATACAGGCTCACTGATTTAGATTTCATATTGTATTTATGATCTGATTCATAAGAGGTAAATATTGACTGTGAACATTTTACAGATAACACTGATGTCAACATTGTAGGGTGTGTTGACATGTATAACATATCCCTGATGATTTAGAAAGACAAAGAGCACACAAATAAGGAATTTATAGATCTCTGAAAGAGCTAGGTTTTGTTTCACTTTCTGCCAGTGTGTCATGCATGGCTAGTCTTCCATTGAGCTATATAACTTATTGATTGTAAACAAATACCTAATGTGCAATGACTAGAATGTTGCTTAGAATTATGTGAAAATGCTTTAAAATTCACAATCACTTTGCTTTTCCAGGTGGATGCAGTAGTTTACCTGGTTGATGCCTATGACAAAGAGAGGTTCACGGAGTCGAAGAAAGAGCTTGATGCCTTGCTTTCAGATGAATCATTGGCAAATGTTCCATTTCTTGTGCTAGGGAACAAGATTGACATTCCATATGCTGCATCAGAGGAAGAACTACGTTATCATCTGGGTCTGACAAATTTCACCACAGGGAAGGGGAAGGTGAACCTCACAGATTCCAACCTTCGGCCTCTGGAAGTGTTCATGTGCAGCATTGTCCGCAAAATGGGATATGGAGATGGCTTCCAGTGGGTGTCTCAATATATTAAGTAGATTCTGTCATCGTTTCCCCCTTTCTTTGATCTACTAGCACAGTCTGCAGTTACATCAGAAGAGGTTTTATCTTTGTTTTTGCTTTTGATGATTTAATTTTGATTGATTATTTGATACAACTGCAGTGATGTTATGTGTCACAATTTGTATCTCTAGAAGTTCTCTCTTGTTGGGGGATATTTTCTGTTTGAAACACTGGATTCTGTTGTAGGGTCTATGTATGATTTTGAAGAAACACAGTAATAAATCTGGTGATGTCTTATTCCACATTTTCTCTCTTGTGATCCGATGATGTTTGACAAATATGAAAATAGAGAGAAAGGACATCTGAATTGGTTTGTGCATGTCTTGTGATAATGTAATTTTGGAAATTAAATTATTTGAAAAAGAGTAAATTGATAAAAGAAATTGTCGAACTTTATTTTTTGTCATAATGTTTATAAACAGTGAAGAAATTATACATATATCACATAACTTGTTTAGGTTTATTTAAATTGATTAGACTTACAAAATTTTGTAATCTGTTGTACAATGACTTTGTAATGTAATATTGATTATTGTAGTTACTCTTGGGTGTATATTTTTTAATAAAAATATATTGTCAATATCTAAATTCAATAAATACGATTTTTTCCAAAAGATTTAATATGTTAGGGTAAATTTATTTTTACTATATATAAAATATTTTAAAAATATATGTATACTAAATTTGGTTTATATAGAATTTGTTACTTTGTATATAAATTGTTGTACACGCAAATAAATTAACTTTGTTTTATTCTATTAAATGAAAATAGAATTGTTGCACCATTTTAAAAAAATTATGCTGTATGTTGTTTTCTTTAAACTAAAATGTTTATGTTGTATTTTGAAAAATAATTGAAGCGACTTTAACGTATTTGATTATGAGAAAATAATTAATTACACTATATATTTAATTCTGCTGTGTAGAAAGTAAAATTTTATTGCAACTATTGAAAGAATTAATTTGTTATTTATTGTAATTAACATTTTTGTTGATTATATTTTACTATATTTGTTACTGTAAAATTATTATTATTTTAATAAAATTAAATTATTATTTTTACAAATCTATTTTGGGGAGTAACATAACATAGTGTTGGAATAGATAACAGTAAACCGTGCTTGTGGCTGGTGCAACAAGTTTTTATTATTTTAAATGGTAAATTTTGTAAAAGTAAAAAGAAACATATGAGAGAAAATACTTGGGAAAGAAGCAACATGTTAGTGCAGTACGTTTATTTGCCTTATGGAGTTGAAAAGAATTGAAAAACGCCTTTCACACACGCCATTCTTTTCGTAGTTATATGATAACAACTTTTCACGTACGTGTAAATCTTATTGTTCTCTTATTTAGCTTCTTCTGGAGCTAACATTTTCAGAAAAAAAAAAGTGTGCTTTTATTATTTATTATATATTATATATATTTATATGAACTGTTAAACCAAGTGACGCGTACCAACCAATCAAATTCGCACAACTGTAATTTTCCTCCAATAACAGGCTGCTCCAGTATCCCCTCTTTTACCCTCAATAAAACATTTTTGCTTCACTTTTCTCTGCCGCAGCTCAGCCCATATCTTTCACCGGCCAAGCCGGTGACCACCATTCGCTCGCCCACAATATATATTATGATGTGACGAGGTAATTGAAGACAGAAAACATAAAGAAAATAGAAAAAGGAAAGAAAACTGGTTCTTTTGGTGTTGCGTTTTCTGGGGTTTTCTGTGGATTCTTCTTCTGTATTAATAATTAGTAAGTTTAGTTTTCTCTCTTGGCTTCACGGGTTCGAGTTTCCGGAGACTTTGACGGCGTCGGAGATTTTGTTATTTATTTTTCACACCACTTGTGAAGAGAGAAGAAGATTATAAAAAAAATGTTTCTTTTTGATTGGTTCTATGGAATTTTGGCGAGCCTTGGTCTATGGCAAAAGGAGGCAAAGATTTTGTTCCTGGGGTTAGATAATGCTGGCAAGACCACTTTGCTTCATATGCTCAAAGATGAGGTTTTTTTTTTTAGACTTTACTTTTTTGTGATTACTTGTTATTGGATTATTGCGCAAGGCTTTATCAGTTTGAAGGTTTTTCTTTGATGATAAATTAAATTTGTGCAGAGATTAGTTCAGCATCAACCTACCCAATATCCCACTTCAGAGGAGTTGAGTATTGGGAAGATAAAGTTCAAGGCTTTCGATTTGGGTGGCCACCAGATTGCTCGTAGGGTCTGGAAGGATTATTATGCTCAGGTTTGTATATTCTTTTTTTCAATTGTGATTTCATTTTCTTGTTCAGTTTCATGTTTATGAATACAGGACATTTTAATGACTTTAGTTCATTACTATTATTGTAATTGTTATTGGGCATGGTGGCATGTTAAGATAGTAGCTTGTAAGTTTACATCTTATTAATTAGGTTTTTGAATTGATAGTTCAAAGCATGCTTGAATTTTCTATCTTGTAAATACCATGTCTCTTGAGCATGGATTTGGCAAATGCTAAATGATGTATATGTTTTACAAGGAAAATGGTTAAACACACAAAAAGAGATGATGAGAGTATGTTATTTGATTATGGAAAAATCATGCACCTATGATATATGAAACTTGATCTAAGTGTTGTGATATTAGGAATTGTAATTGGCATGATGGTATGATGATGTAGGTGGATGCGGTTGTATACCTGGTTGATGCAAATGACAGAGAAAGATTTTCAGAATCAAAGAAGGAGCTGGATGCTCTTCTTTCTGACGAGTCACTTGCAAATGTGCCTTTCCTTATCTTGGGAAACAAGATTGACATACCTTATGCTGCCTCAGAGGATGAGCTTCGTTTTCACATGGGCCTCACTAACTTCACCACAGGCAAGGGCAAGGTTAATTTGGCTGACTCCAATCTTCGCCCTTTGGAGGTTTTCATGTGCAGTATTGTCCGCAAGATGGGGTATGGTGAAGGCTTTCAGTGGCTCTCTCAGTACATTAAATAAAATAAATCAAGTGTGCATATCTACTTCTTTATTATCATAATGTTGATGGAGTCTCCACATTAGTATACTGTAGTTCCTAGATCATCTGATCATGTAAATTGAATGCTTAAATATGGTGGTTTTACTTTTTGCTATGAGACATGGCTGTTGCAAGCTTGTGTTGCTGTTCTATATAGGTTACTAAATTACAGGATTAATAAATGGCGGCTTGAATGTTACTATGTTCCACACTGCTTTTCGTTTTAGTTGACAGTGCCTGGGAAATTTGTTCACATCTGTCACAAGGAGAATTTTTTTTGGTGGTTGGTAATCTTAGGATACTTTTGCCAATCTCACGTTTTCAATAAAAGTGGCTTGAAAGATGTACTATACGTCTATTCATCATCGCAATAAATTTGGTCCCCATTTGAGTTATTTGAAGAAAACAACTTATTTACTGAACGTATGTATTTGGGTTTTTACTTTGGTTCCTCAATTTAATGAAAGTATTAGCACTCGAACACAATTCTGAAATAAGTACTTTTGATTAAGAAAAATGTGTTGAGGATTGTTTGAAGTGCATGAATCACTTAAGTTTTAGTGAAATAGGTATCCTATTAGATGAGAGAATTGTTCTTCTTTGATAATAATACAATGAGTAAATGTTGTATGTCAAAGATCACATCGATCACTGAAAAAAGTTATTACTTTTATGTTTTAATCTTAATCTTTCTCGTAAGATTTAATAATGATCTGTTTCTAATTTTCGAATACAATATCCTTATAATGTTGTTGGTCTCCATTCAAATGAAGGTAGAAAATAAGGCAGCGTACAAAATGGAAGAGTTTGTTTTATTTGAAATAGAAGTTATTTAAAAGCTATATGAATATGACTTCAAGAAAGGACAAAAAAAAACATGCTTTATTGTTAATTTACATCATTTATGTGAAATTTGGTAATCTATTTTCACTCATTTCACATAAAATAACAGTCGCCGTTACTTTCTCTACACGCACAAACAACACCATGCGGATATAAATTTGCAAATCTTTTGGAATAATTTTGAATTATTTTGAGTGTTTCTTATTTTCAAAATATTTAAAGCATTTACTTTTTATTCAATAATTTTTTACAAATAGAAAGATCTGTATGAGAATTTGTAGAAAGATACATTACTCAAACGTGTTAAATTTGACATATTTTCTCCAACAGTCTTTTTCTGTATATAAGATCAAAATTCGAATTCCTACGGGTACGTAGAAGGGACCTACCAATGTGAATTCCTGTGTCTTTCTCTCAGGGAGGACCCGTGTCAAATTTGTTCATGCACATGCACTTCACTGCCAAAGCAGCTTCGGATAGAAACAAAGCCACTCAGCTTCACTGCATACAACTTTCCTTATTCGTAGATTTAAAAAATAAAAAGCTATTTTATTGATATCAATCACACCAATTATATTCTCATCCTCTTTATTTATAATAATCAAAACTTTTAAAAGAAAAGAAAATAAAAATATATTGAGATAAACAGGAAAATTCTGAAGAGAATTTTTCCTAATTACTGCAGAGTCATTGAGAATACTTTTTACAAACGTGCATTAAATATACCGATCAATGGACAAATTATCGTTACACTTGGGCGATCATACATGCTTACCTAAGTCGATATAGATACAACTGGTTTTGAATTAGATTTATTTTAAAGCAGTTATTGGGACGAGTATCATATAACATCCTTTTAATCATCGAAGAGATTACTGATATTTGATATGGTAAGAAACAAAAGGTTTCTTTGTACAGATGGGCTAATTTTGAAGATGTATTGGAGCCTTTGGTTGCCTCAGCTCCTATCTTTGAGGCAAAAGGCCAGGCCTGTAGCTCTAACTATTCTAGTATTCTGTAAATATTTGGGGTGGCACAGTGTTTCAGTTGAGCCTAGATCTTTGCATCAGAACATAATCAACATAGTTGTCCAATGACACATGAAAACCTATTATAATGACCCGTTCTAGGATATTAAGTGCGTCTGAAAGGGGGTCAAAGGGAACTTACAAGATCCATAGGATATATAAAAACAGATTGCACCCCTAAAAGAAGACTCTGTTGGGGTAACCTACCTATGCCTTCAGTTCCATGTCAACTTCAGTACTAAGAAGTTGTTCGTATTCCCGTTCCAGCTGCACAAATGAATAATAGTCTAGAGGTGAAAAAACATGCAAAACCAAAGCCTTAAAGTCCTAATGAAATGAATAATTTAACTGTCACCTTTGCTTGATCAAGGGCCAATTTCATCCTCCTATACTCTTCTTGTGCTTTCTTGGAACGGAACATAGCCTGAACCCTCACCACTGATCTCTCAACACGTTCTTCAGCCTGTCTCCTACCAGTCTGAAAGAATTCCTCCTCTACAACACTTTCCTTATCCTGATCTCCGGTTCCCACATCAACAGTTCTGACCCGGAGCCCTCGGAAGCCCCTTCTCTTCAAACGCCAACGCAGCACTGCTTTCTCAACCACACTAACAGACCAAAGAACTTTGCGATAATGCTTCCGCTGTTGAAAGCACCGGAAAGCAGCCTGCATTGTGACAAAGATGTTAGTCAATTTAACCAACTAAATCAGCTGTTAACATATGTGCCAACTAGCAGAGAAGATTTTACTTGAATTTTAACAGCGTGATGACGCATGAGGAGAAATTCTTTACGAATCTTCCATGTACGGAATGTACCCTGAATGCGAGCAGCAGCTCGCATCATTTTCTTTGTCTCGTGGTTCCTAAAGGCATGCTGAATTTTCATTGCTGCAACTATTTTGCGTGCTTCAGCCTCTGGATTGGAAGACATAACTCTGTCAGTTCTCAGTTTTAGGTTGTGCTCCCTAAATGCAGCCTGTATGCGGGCAGCTGCTTCAGCAGCAGTTCGGTAAGCTGCCAATGTATCCTTCAGGTTCTGCTGGTCATCAGTAAGGTTTGCAGAATTTATTGTATCAGTTGTGCTAGTTTCCAACGTGCCGCTGATATTTCCTGCTAAGCTCATGTCGTTAAACTGCTGAACCAGAGATTTTTCCGAAAGATAAGCTGCTAAGCCATCATGACCCCTCATATAAGCAAGATCAGCAGCAGTGCAACCACCAGGATTTTTTGGCGTAGGATCAGTAACCAAATTTGACTTTGCCCCAGCAGACAGCAGTGCTGCAACCATTTTCTCCCTGGAGATACAAATTTTAAGACAAATATATAAGAAAATTTTCATTCAAAGTTCAAGCGGCCCACTTATCCAAGTTCATGCTAAATTCATATCGATTCTTTAATGTTTGGTTTTATGTAGGAAAGAAAGGAACAGAAATAACAAGAATGGTGAAACCTCGTCAGAAAAGGACTTTTTGGTCAATTTCTTTGCAGAAGGGTTAACAGCGTAAACAAGTGGGGTGTCTGTGTATTATACCTTCCACAATATGCAGCCCAATGAAGAGCTGTCCATCCAAATCTATCACGGAAATCCAGTGACAAGCCTGACCACGAAAATAAGGAAACAGCCCAAGTATATCCCAGAATTGCACACAAATGGATTACACTTTGGCCATGTGAATCATACTCAGTAGTCTTGTAGCCTAGAACAATTCTTTCCAAAAGCCATTCCCTTAGTCTGTTTTTCAATGCAATTGCAAAGAGAGCATCTTTTGCTTGTGAAAATGGAATCTGGTTGCCTTCAGTTGACTTGATTAAATACTGCCAACTATTCGAAATAAATGATGTTCTGAGGGCGAATTGCCTGGCCTCCTTAAGTCTATTAGGTGATGCTTTACAGGAGATAACATCCAGGCTCAGTTGTTTAGCAAAGAGCAAATGAGAAAGCCTCATTTGTAGTCGAAACTCATCCCAATTGCTATTCTCTTCCATTGCAGCTGTAGGATCATGCAAGACAAGAGTACGATATTCAAAATTAACAACTTGGCTAATAGGCTTATGGCCATCAAGACTCAAGAAGAGATTCACGATTCCTGGAGAATGTGGTGGTACCCAGCACCGGTAGAATCCAACCTCAACAATTTCTGCGGGAACGCTAACATCACCACAGACACATAATAGATTGGACTTTGAAAGGTGCATATAATCCTTATGAAAGAATCCAGTCACCAGGACCTGCAAGTGTAATTCAGAAATCAACATAACAGGTAGCAAACACGTGAATTCATCATGCAGCTACTATGTTCTCTGTTAATGCAGTTACAATTTACACACTCTGCATGCGTGTACCAAAAGAGCAACTCATAGCACCAATTAAAAAATGATTTTGGTTAGACAGAAAATACCACTTATTCATATTCCTCGGTTTATATATTTGCTGTTTACAGCTTTGGAATTCAACAAGAACTCAAGATTGAAAGAAATGACTGAGGAATCAAATAAGTAAGAAACCAAATAACACACATTAGAGTTCATTGCAAAGATATGCTTGCGACAGAAAATAATTGATAGCAAGTAGATATACAAGAACGGAAAAGGAAACCTTTGATTTCTCAGAGGAAGACACCCATGTAGGGAATAAATCAGTGATAGTAAATATTTGCTCTGGCAGAAAAAATTGCTGACCATCCACTACCAGGGGCAAATATGATTCATGAACGGATGAAGCTGGTGACTCAAGAGCTGGGTCATCTACTGAACATGGTGAACCAGACATGATGTGGTTCACCCACATTCCAAAACTGTCCTGACTTTGCAATCTATCATTGACCAAAGGGTCCAAGGAACCAGCACTTACAGAAACAGTACTATTCCTCTGCTCATTTGGATTTGCTTGATTTCCCATCATCTGAAGCTTAGCACTTTCTGAAAAATTGTAAGTAACACTGTTGCTGCCAGCAATTGGCTGAGGAATACAATTAAAGGAAGAAATTTCTGCGGATAGATTGTTGGCTACCTGGTGACAAAACAAGTATACCAAAGGAGTGGATATTAAGCAAGTATCCAGAGAAAAGGAAGGAAAACAAGAGGGAGAAGAAGAGGAAGCAAAAAGAAAAGATACAGATATGAGGTATAAAACGTAAAATAAACATGTCCCTCACTATAATTTCAAGACCTCTTCTTTAATACATGATTACAGATTTGAAAAACAGTATCATAAAGGTAAAACATCTTAACTCCTTATGATGTATAACGAAACTGTTCACTGGATGACTCATGAAACTGATTTTTATTCTTGCTAGTTTTTAGGACCCGTGATTTTTTTGTGTTAGTTGTTAGGAACCATCTGATGTGCTCTATATTTATCAAGATTTTATGCATTAAGCAGCAGCTATTTTCCAGCATTTTCTCCCTCTCTTCTCTATAAATTATGAGGCTGATCGATCAGCAAAATACACTTCTGCACTTCATACTCTTATGTATCGAACAGAAACAATAATCTAATGGTAAAAAGACACTTGAAATGCTGAATGCCTGAACATCTATTAGATATGTTATCTACGAAATATTACAAAATCTCTATACATATACTTAAAAGAGGATGAAATAGTTTTATGAAAAACTTCAGAGGACAGACAATAAGGACGCCTGACACTGCAGTTTTTGCAGCTCTTTGGCTGTTTGGTTGAAGCGGAACACCTGTCATTTTAGAATCTCTTATCCCCTTAGTTTGCTTGAGGTTTGTACTTTTGGCTTCTCTCTGGTGATTAGCTCATGGTTATTTAATGAGTTTCCACTATCAACATACCGAGAGTTTGGGCAGCCTTGCTGCATCTTGGAAAACTCTCTCCTTTCTTGTCCTTTCCATTTTTAATATTAGAATAGAGGATATTCTATCCTCGCCCTAGTTGCCCTAGTTATTCTCAGTGCTTCACTCATTTTATATCTAATAAAAATTCTTTTCCGTGTAAAAAGAGAAAAAAGTCGAAGGACTAACTATCTTTGCAGAACTCATGAGAAAGGGACAATAAAGAACAGAATAATGAATACAAATAAAGGAAAGATAATTTGTCTTACATTGCTGAAACTGTCATTCAGTAAAGTTTGATCTTGTTGATTAAAATATGGAACAGTGTCTGCAAAAAGTTAATTAAGTTAAAATTAAATAATATTGCACTCCAGAAAAGTGGCTGATTGTGTTTTAATCAACTTCCATTTACCTCCATTAGGCATGGTAGAGGCATTATGATCATTTGCATCCACTAGGTCATCCCACTCAAGTGTATTAATCTCATGAAGTCTCAGTTCATGACTTTTGTCTTTTACATTGTCAGCCATGTCTGTTTTTGTCCAACCAGAAAGGATGAGATTATACACCTTATCAACTAAACAATAATATATCCATAGCATTATAAACCAACAAAAAATTTATTTTCTACTCCCTTTGGAAAGATGAGCAGAATAAAAATAAGGAATGTTCTTCTCTTGCAAGTCATTGTTTCCAAACACACACTAACCATCTTCAAAATTAAAATATAATATTTTAAGCAACAGCCATAAGCCTTTCATGTTGATAGATTTCAAGAGTGCAACTTTAAAAAGATATACAACAACAATATAAGTTATTTCTCACCACCAGCATATGTGGTTGTGGTCCCTGAATCTATTTCTTCTAATACAACCCATGGTGCAGGAGGATCAGAGACAGAACTGGAGTGTGAATTTACAGGAGTGACGGGAGAACCTTGCATCTGTATCACAAACAACAACCCAAAGGAGCCAAGTTATATTCATTTCCACAATAAAATTTTAGAACTCAAATGGAACCTTAAACATGAGTTTATTTCTAATTATAAAGATTTTTAACTTCTACGGGTCATAAAGAGAAACTACACGATCAAATCCTATAACTGATGAGTGTTTTCGAAATACTAGATTTTATCTTTATAGAGAAAACAACTTAACCTTATTCTCAATGCAGTTTTTAACATTTTTAGAAAGAAAACTTTAAATATAACTCAACTTCACAAAACTGATTTACAGGATGAGATTTGCATCCATTTATATGCTATAATATTGTTATATCTTTAGTTAATATGAGATCTTGAACAAACATAATGAAACAATGACTGGGATATAACTTTTACGTTAGCAAATGCTTTTAATACCACTGCAAGGAAAACAACCTTCAGTTCTTTAAAACTTTCCATGGATATGATGTGAATCACCTCTGCCATAAATGCCACAGGTTACCATTTAGTTGAAAAAATAAATAAATACAATCGAGAGAAGTAGACTCCTAGTCTAGGCAAATTTGAAGTAAAAAGAAAAGAGAGTATATAATACAGTAGAATGTACAACGCTGTACTTGGACATCTTTTAATGCTAGCTAATAAAATGTCATGCTCATACTAATGATGGTTCTGTTAATATTTTGTCTTGGCCCGTGCAATCGTCCAACGTATGAAATAAGACCAAAATACTGGAATTTAAAAAACTTATTATCTCACTTGTCTTGAAATCAACATTTGGGCTTATATTTATCATCAAAACTGGTAAAAATACATTGTTGAAATCTTTCAAAGTTCAAAGAAATATAATGGAGATCAACACTATGAAAGAGCCTGTGCACACTATACACAGGAAACAAATGAGGTTTCCATCCAGACCAACTGAAAAAACATTCTTGTAAGAAAAAGTTGTTATAGACAGAATCATGCTGTATCCAGAAAAATTCAAAAGTATAAAACTACATTAACAACTTAAGGATCAGTAGATCACAATCTGACTAATGACTTATTATTTACATGGTCTTTCTTTCAGACAGAACAACATACAGTAAACACGTAAATAATGATTTGTGCAGTTAAATTGAACTTTTGAAAGGGAAAAAGATAGAGGAAATGATGAACAACTGAACACAACCTCTTGTGTTTCAGTACACCACAACCTAAGGATCAGTACATCACAAACTTACTAATGAATAATTATGTATATGGTTTTTCTTCGAGACAAAATAACATACACAAGACACATAGGTCATGGTTTTGTGAGGTTAAATTGAACTTTTGAAAGGGAAAAAAATAGAGGAAATGGTGAACAACTAAACACTACCTCTTGTGTTTCACGATAATGAACAAGGACTATGTGTTCCATGCTCCTGAAAAGAAAATAGTGAAAAGAAGTTTAAGTCACGTATTATTGGTAAACTTATTTTAATTTTATGCTTTAATCAATAAATGCAAGAATAACAGAAGCACCATACTACAGCATAACTCAGCAGAATGAACATGCATAAAATTTAGAATAGGAGCTTTAAGAGACCACTCATATACATACTTATCAAGCAGCCAATAACATCTTCGCACAAAATTTTGGTTATCCTGACCATGTGCATAATATACATGGATCCTTTCTTCATTACCAACCTGTTCGATGTGAAAAAGAATAAAAGGACAAAAGAGAAAGTAAAAAATCAGATATTATGGTAATTAATCAATGATAACAAAACTTGAGGAAGGAATTATCATCATACATAATAAATTCCAAATTTGATGATAAAATTAAGAGCAGAAAACCACAAACTACTAGACACCAAACTCTCCTAATTAAAAAAACTACTATTTATGGAGAGAGGACAGTGAATTGAACAGCATCAACAAAATTGGTAAAATAGAAAACTGATCTCAAAGAAGCCTTATGTCTTTCAACATTTAACCACATCTAATGCTTGTCAGGCCATTTGGTATACCTTCTCATCTTTGTATCAGTGTTTAATTCATTCACATTCCACATTAACAATTACCAATTATCCCATCTACAATCTGTTAAAGAAACTAAACTAAAATAAAATTAACACAAATAAAAACACCAAAGAATGAAAACCCTCACTTTTAAGTGCTCATGAGCTTCTTTAACAGTTTTCCCGTCCTTTTTCTTTTTCCAGTTGTGCCCATCTTTCCGAAAGTTCCTAAGCATCTTGCGATCAAATAAGACAATAGTACCACCTGTTCACACACAAAATAATAATAATAACGAAAACATTTTCACAGGATATTTGACATTGTCTTATCACTAATAGTGAAAACTATTTGGATGCAAAATAACTAATTGAAATTCTATCAGATACATGAACGAGAAGTCATTGCAGTTACACTTTATATTGTTTTATTCATGTAATAAAAAAATTACTTTTATATGAAAGAAGAAAATCATGTTGAGTAAAACCAGAAGGTTACAGAGAGATTTGAGGGAAATGGATCCTCCTAAGAATAGAAATTTCAAACAAAATAAGTTTTAAAACTAATAATTAAAGGGTTTAGAAGCTTACAATTAAGCATATAAGCTTGAAATCACAAAATTTCCAAAGTATGATTATCATGGAATGCTTTCTACCAGTAGTTAAAAAGTTTATAGAAATTAAGAGATGCATGCATAATTTAATATCTATAAGAAAGTACATGACAGTGCAGAATGGAAACTATACACCCACTATTTAAATATGAAGTTACTGCTAATTGATAATTACTTTTTGGCAAATTCACTGGCTTGACATTAATGGGAAAATACTTGTAATTACACAGCATGGCATGAATTTCATTGGGACGAAGCCATCTGGTTCTCGCTTCCTCCATAATGCTCCTCACATCCAAATCTGAGGTATATATAAGAAAACATGTCAGAACAATAACTAGACAGATTTCCTTTCCTTTTGACTTAGCCTAACTAAAATCCACTTCAGGGGCTAACCTCTCCCCCAGATGAAAAAAACTACCATCGATGCAATGCAATAGTAGGCTTACCAGATGATTTATCAAACCCAGGGAACAACTTGTTCCAATTAAATGCTAGAACATTGTGTTTGAACATCTAGTACTACTACTCACAACATCCATGTAAATTACTCTAATCGCTAACGATAAACTAACAAGAAACAAAAAACTATATGTTGGTCTGAGACACTCGATCAAAATAAACATAGGCATAACTCCAAAATCAACAGTGAATACGTACCTTGCAATGTGTGGAATCCATGTATCTCTGAGCCAACAAGTTGCGCCGCCAAGTTATTCGCCATGTTCACAGAAACCTATGCAGATTCCGAACACTTTTCTCTCGCCGCAAAGTCAGCAACTGCATATATTACATGAAAAATGAAAAAAGTGCAAAGTGGTGATGACTCAACAAAAGAGAAGAATCATCGTTCTGAAGTAAAAAACAATAATCAAAATTAAGAGGGTAGTGAGAAACATATAGAAAGGTGATAAAATTACCTAATTGCAGAGAAGGGTGGGTCTGTGGTCCGAATTAGAACAGATAGAAATATGATCGCCTCGTTAGAACTGAATCACTCTCTTTCTTGCTCCTTTCTTTGTTTTTTCTATTCTATGCTCTGACTCTAACTTTTATTATATTATAAAATATACATATAATTTATAAATAATAAAATAAAAGTCTTCTTTATTTATTTAACGAAATGGGAGTTTATTAAATCTAATAAATATATAGAATGAAAGAAAATGTTAACCTGTGAGGAAGGTGTTCAGACTTTGACTAACAGTATAAAAATAAAAATACTGATTTTGTGAATTTAAAATATGTTTTGTGAATAATATTGAAATTATTTAATATTTTTAAAATATTTTAAATGTTGTTTAATCAATGCTTTTTATTTTTAATTAAATATATTAAATGTTATTTATCAATGTTGTATTAAAAAAAAAAAAATCGTCATGACAATATATTAACTAGGCAAACTTTTATACACAGCCTCTTCTTTCTGGAATCGCATGACATTCTCCTAAAATTAGTATTTTCATTTTACAAGTTTTATTTTATTTCAATATGTCTTCATAAAATAAAAGTATTCATTATAATTTTCAACGGTACCTTTGTTTATTTATTTATTGTAGTATAAAAAGCTATTAGGTAATATAATCTACAACTTTACTTTAATTATTTTAAGAAGCCATTTCAATAAAAAAAAAATATTATAGGTGAAAAAATTTAAGGTCTATGATATCTGGAATGAATAAGTTATTTTAAAAAAAAAAATAGATAAGGGTACAATAATTATTATTGAGGAATAAAATGAAAGCTTAAGAAACATTTAATACATTAACAAATTAAAAAGTATATACATATTGAACAGATGTTTAAACCCTCTTCTTGCAGGATAAAAAAAGTTAATTTAATTTAGTAAAAAAGTTAAAATATTCTTAATTTTTAATTTTCAATAAATAAACTAAAAAAGTATATTCTTAATTGTTTGATTCTTATCACTAGAAAATTATATTACATAAATAATTGACTAGTCTATTTTTTTAAGGAAACTTGTAAAATATAGTTTATTATTTCTATCAACTTAATATTTACACAATATTAGTGGTGAAAATGAATTAGGTAGGTGTGCATTTGACATATTTGTCTTTGTTTCTGAATTAAAACCCGTATTCTTCTTCCATCTTTATTAAGAATGAACTTTTAATATTAAGTTTTAACAAAAAAATAGTTATAATTACATAAATAATAAATATTAAAATAAACTACTTGATAACAGTGATATAAATATCAAATAATTGCATAGAAAGTAAATAATTACATATAATTGAATTTTTATGACAATTACAACTTTTATTATTTTTCTCAAACATTATAAGAAAAATTTAAGTGAAATTGGTGGATATTAAATTAGTTGAAATATTGAAATAGAGAATAAGATTTGAAAGAAAATTTTAAATTAAATAAAACTAATAACTAGAAAAAAAAAAAACATAAAACCAGATTGTTAAATTATCTAATAAACTAAGAATTTACCTAATTGAATTTTTGAAATTAATAAACATTCTCAGGCAACAAACATAAAGAATAAATAAAAATATTAAAAAAACATAAATAATTCAATGTATGTCTTAAAACTAATTTAATTTGATAAAATTAAGATTTATATTTATTAAAATACAATATATATATATATATATATATATATATATATATATATATATATATATTTGAATGAAATTTCACAACAACAAAAATTTATAATCATAGTTATAATAACATGAAAAATATCTTAAAGATTTAAATAAATTTAGTAAATATGAGAGAAAAAATACCTTAAAAAATCAAGTAAATTTAATGAATATTAAATTTAAAAAAAAAGATAAAATAAAATAATAAAAATCTTAATTAACTAATAAATTTAAAATATTTTAATAATATAAAATGAAAAAAATATAAAAATGAAACGAAACTATATATGTAGTGTCTAATTTAGAGAATCAAGTTACATACTATGAATACAAGAGTGTTGCATCAAAATGGTTTTACATAATGGGTAAACAGATAAATTAAAGAAGTACAGTGACAGAAAGAAAAGTTATAGAGATTAGGTAATATGACTTTGGAACATATTAATTTAATAAAGCGACATTAAAATATAAGATTGACATCGTAGCCTATTTTTGAAATATTAACAGCAAATGTCTCATCCATCTAATCAACTCGATTTTATTAATAATTGCTTGCCTGGCGAAGGAGACAGGGGAGATTGCCCACTTCAATCTTCAATTCAACACAACCAAACCCTTGTTTTTCTCAAAAAAGTTTGAATATCATAATTAATAATCATTTAATATTTCACAAAAGACAAAATCAGTAAGAAAAGCCACCTCTTATGTCTGGACAAAAAGAGAACGGCAAGATGGAAAAATAAGAGGTGATTTTGTTGACAGAAAAGTAAAGAGGGTTTGGTTTGTGAAAATATATTTCATTTTTATTTATTTATTTATTAATTTTGCTAATAGAAAAGTAAAAAGAAAATAGTTTTCTTTCAAAATGTAACTTAAATGGAAATAAACTTTCATGTGTCCTTACTTTGTTTCTCTTCTCATCAAATAAGATTATTGAATAATGAATTTACATATCTTCTTTTAGGTCTTATTACAATATAAAATTTTAAATTGGTAATATTATTATTTATATTATTTAAGAAAATATATACAATACACATATTATATAATAATTAAAATATATTATCGTTAATAAACTTGTTCAAGCACAATAAATTTTCAAACTTTTTTTAAGACTTTACAGAATAAACTTTTAACAAAATTAGTAGTAAAATTATATATAAGGATCCCGTAACCCATTTTCTCGGTTCCTCGTGCGACATGTCGTAAATTCTGGAACGGTATTACTTGCAATTGGTCTCAAATAATTTAAAGGCAACTTGATTATATTGATGTGACATTCTTTGGCGTCTTATAATTCCCTAATTCCTTGTCCTTGAAAATTAAAAACTGGTTGTAACATGTAACAGGTAATTTTTAACCTAAGAAATTAAAATCAATAAAAACTATAATTGGCTGTGTTTTCAAATTCAACTAGTCAATGTACGGTTCAGAATTCAATGATTCAAGCTGATCAAATCGGAATATTTAATAAATAATATTCTATGTGTAATTAAACACTAAGAATATTATATTCTTTCCTCTAATTCCATTATCCAGGTAACCGATTATTCTTATGTTGAACATACTGATAAGATTAAACAAATTATCATGCCACTGTTTAAATTAAGATATTAATATATGTTATAAAATTTTATTTGTGAATTTTTCGCATTTTGTTGAGTACAGGTAACTATACTTTTTACCTGGAAAAGTTTTAGGATACATCAATCAGATGAATAACTCTACATCTCCATAGGTAATTACTCGTATAGTTATTAATCATGCTGTGATTTTCACAGACATATATTTTAATCATGTTATTCTTCTAATTCGATTTACATATTCAGAACGTAAATATACTATAACATTCAATCAATTTTGACAAGTTCGATATTAAGAGAACTTTTCTTGGTGAATTTGAGATCATTGAACAAATTTAATTAAATAATTTGTGTATTGCTTTTAAGTTGAGATTTGATGGAAAAGATGTTATCTGTTGGATAAAAGTATAAATTTTGTTTGACAAATTTCAATCCCCTGACGGATTTAATAAACTTAGTCGCTTTCTTGATGAAATTGACTAAATAAATTTCCACATGCTAAACAAAATATAGATAGAATCATATAATTGTATATAATCACTTAACATGTATATAAATTAAAACATACTAATTTTAACCTTCTTATCAAATTTTAAACCTCAATTTAAACATGTGTTTTTTTTTTTACCTTCAATATGCATATATATATATATATATATATATATATATATATCCAAACCAAATATGACTATTTAACACTTAAAAATATGTAAAAAAAAAAAACACTATTTTTAAAACTTAATTCACTTTCAGGAGTCTAATACTTTCAAACAAATTCTCAACTTTTTTTAATTTGATACAACAAAATTCAACATGCCAAAAACAACTATAAATACTTATCAAGCATATGAGAATGTATATGAACTAACTCAAACTATTTCCAAATATGAATAAAGTCCACAATAATTTCATTTTTTCACCAAGACTTCAAGAAATTCTCATATAATGACTTCTACCTCATTGCATCACATTCATTGTACTTAGACAACTTTGGAACTAAGCAAATTGAACATAAATAATTAAATTAACTCTCTTTAAAGGAGAGTTGTTTGCACTCTAAACCCAATAAATTCTTAAGGTAGCCAAGAAGCAAAAATTATTGGTAATATTGTCAATAATGTGAAAAACATTCAAATTACTAACACACTTCATATCAAAAGTTGATCTAAATAAAACATAACTTTTGTCATCTTATCGTGCTAGTGAAATCTAACAAAAATTTCGCGTAAAAAACTAAAACAGACAAAATAAAGAATTTATACATTTGAAAAAAATTTATTCAACAAGAAAAAGTTTGACTGGTCAAAAAATATATTCACTCAATTAAAATTTCATTGATATTATCTGATTAATGAAAATGATAAAGAGCGAATATTAAAATATAGTAAAAAACTATAAAGAAAAAATATTCAGAAAAATGAGATTTGTAAAATTATTTTATTTTATATATTTAAACCTAACTTATAATTTTATTTATTTTTTTAAATCTAAATTAAAAGTCTTGCAATATGTTTTTTCAATTTTTTTTTCTGAAAACAAATATTTCTTAGGTTTTTTTTTCTAAGTTTCTAATATGTGACATTTTAGGTTTTATTGTTGACGTTATTTTGCAACTTTCACCGTTGCAAATATTACACAATATAAAATGTTATACTATATATTTACGAGTAACTTTACACCATCTAATCATAAACTATTATGTACGATACATTTATTTATTTTTTATGTAATTAACTTAAAATCATAACAATAATTTTTAATTAGTTGATGGTATACGAAATTTTCACTAATGACACATAAGTATTAAACTTATGCTTAAAAGATGGAGTTTTATAAAGAAGAAAAAAAAATCAATGATATTTCAAATATAAAGGATTTGTCAAATAACTATTTACAAATAAATGTGTTAATATTTAAAATTTTAAAATTTCAATAGTTATATACCAATTGACATTGTCATACGAAATATGTAGAAATTGTTGAAATAATTAAAATTAGTTTGAAAGTTAATTTTTCTAAGGCAATTAAGGTATGCTTTTATTCACTTGATTAGGAAAATGTATTAATTTATATTTTAAAATTATTCCAAGCATCACATTTCAAAGACATATTTTTATTAGTAGATGATCATCCACTATTAAAATGTTTGTTAAATAGTACAATGATATAGTTGAAAGATATTTTTATATGATAAAAGGAATACATTTTCATACAAAAAAATTATAAAAAAGTTTTAAAATGTCAAATCAAGTTTTATGCTTTTTAACAAAGGTAAATTCAAGTTTTCATTTAGTGTCGTTTAAATGATGCTAGAAACAATACACTTTTTTTTAATAAGTGATAATAAACGATAATTGACAACATTATTTAAGAAAATTTGTGAATAATGTGTCACTGACATTTTCTTAAAAATAAATTAGTGAAACTTCTGCAACTTATAAACTACAACACAAAATTAAATTTTTAATTATCTCTTTCATTTAGTTTACACCTTAGGTATGCTACATGAAGTGTCAGCGTTAACCATATAAGCATTTAATTTTACGCTTTAAAATACTAAATGAATTGAAAAGTTACTATGGACAAGCTTTTAGTTCTAGTTATATATGTAAGTGATAAAGTCAAAAGTTAAAAATGGAGAGTACAAAAAGTTTTTGCCTTGCTCGACAAAGTAACACTGGCCTTTTGGATCTGAAACAAACAAGAACTTTAAGTAGAAAACCTTGGGCCTGTGCTTCCTCCACCTCACAAATTACTTTCTGTACATCTAACTTCTCAACACACTTATCACTCACTATATCATTTTCGAAATAATACGAAAGGTGCAAACTAATGAAAAAAAATAGGCACATTTAAGATAAAATTTATCAACTATTAACATTCTGAAAATGAATAAATGCAATTATAATTTAGAATTTATTTTAAAATATTTTTTTATTGATTTTTTATCAAATAATCCCAAATGTACTCATATCAATCTGTTTAAAATGAATCACAACAAAAAATTAGGATTTAACAAAAATAAAACATAAACAATTTGATAATATATAATGAGATAGAAAACAACCTTCCTTTTGAGGTTGTAGTGATGTCACCCAAACTTGTAATGTTAATTTTTGGAGAAATTCAAAGTTTATTCCGTACTATCTGGTTAAGGAGAGGTTTTAAAATGAGCAATTTAAAATAATTAAAAATAAATTTTAAATTATTCATTTTGAAATAGGAAAAATGTAATATTGAACAATATATACATTAAATGTTAAACCATTTTTACGGCACATTTTATAATATAGTTGTAGGATTTCATGTTATATGAATAACTGCTTTATTTTAGGTAGTCATATGCTTGTTCCATGCTGGTGGAGGCAAAGGCATGTGTATATAATTAATTAATGGAGTTTTAAAAGGTATTTTTAAGTGGTTCTTACCAAAAGACATGTTATTTTTTTTTCTTATCATTGGGGTTTCTAAGATTTCACGAGTTAAACAATAAAAACAGAAGCTGATAGAATCATTTCATCAAGCACTATAAATTATGATCAAATAACAAGATAGATATAATAAAATATAATCATTATTTATTATAATAAATACTTATGTAAAGACAAAAACCACAAAAAAATAATTTGATATTCCACTTTCTTTATACGCCTCCAAACAGACAGAAGAAAAAACAACAAAAGATCCTCACATGAATACTTCTGTAACGCATGGAGTTAGGAATCTCATTATTACTTGAAATTACTGTTATCTTTGACTTTAATATGCAAAAGTAATTATTTTTACATTAACTAAAAACAATAGTTCAATTATTTTAATATTTTTCATTCTCATGTTATATTTCATTAGTGTTCTTTTTTCAAATAATATTAGCCTTTGCCACAGAACTATTTTATTGAAACTAGATAAAAAATAAAACTAGTGATAAAATTATTGTCCATTAAACTAAAACAACCTTATACCAATTCATCACAAAATTTGAAATGCCTACTATTTTAAAAAATTTTAGGGATGATTTTAAAATCATAAAAATAAAAATTATAAGTTGTATTTAAAATAAAAACTAATTATCTTACAAATTTCATTATTTTTATATTTATTTTCTGTACGTTTTTCTATCTTATTTTTAATGTTCTGAAACTATTTTTCAATCATTTTTCATTTATATAATGTCCTATATAAGATAACAAAGTTGACAACAATATGGTGGATCATATTGTATTTTTGACTAAGTCTTTTTTCTTAGATCTCGAGTTTTTTTTTTTTTTTTTTTTTTTTTTTTTTTTTTTTCTATTTTGGTTTCTATGTATCAAATTTCATAGTTATATGTGAGATTTAAGTTAAATAATTTAAGTCGTAGTAATATATTTGGTTTGCAAATTCTGTTTCTGAAAACAAGTTAGAACTTTTCTAATTTTGTTTAGTCTTTCCATAATTTCTTATCTTAGCATAGAAGTTTGAATAATGGAAGTTGATAGTTTTAGGTGAATTTTTTATTTGATGTAAAATTTGATTCTCGAGTTGGAAATTAGATCAATTTTAATGAGTTTATGCGTTACAAATTTGATCAGATTTAAAAAATTTGAAGTGAGTAATTTGTGTATGATTAATATTTGATCAAATGAGTATTTAGATTGATTGTGTTTACTTTTAAAAATGTTATATCATGTAAAAGTTGAAAAATTAAATATTTATTTGATATATATTGAAAATATTGATGGATTGATTTGATTGAGTTTGGTTTTGATTTTTTTTTTTGTTAAAGTATAATTTGTATTAATGATGTTAAGATGATTTAGAATTGATATGTTATGTTTTGAATTATAATAATTTTATGTTGTCCTTGGATTTAAGGTAGTTTTTTTGATAGATTAATGATACATGAGTTTTGAAACATTAAAATAATGTTAAATATTGTATTAAAATTGTTAAAAATGTTTGAACTAATAAACATTAAATATTGTATTAATACAATAAGTTTTAGGCAAATATTATAATAATTTTGAATCTTACATAATGTATTTACTAATATATTTTCAGTTAAGTTATAAGTTTTACTTCAGGTAAAATAGAATAAACATACAAGTTATTTTCTTAATGCATTTTTTTTTCTAAGTTATAAATTCTATCACAATCTTAAAAAAACTTTTCATTTTCTTTTCTGTTTTTCAATTTCACTCAAATAAGACTGTAAGTTAAAATAAAATTTATGTTTAAAACGTTTTATTTTTAAGTACTACATGCATTTTAATAAAAATACTGTTTTAATATATGTAAGATTAATCATAAATAGTAATATTACTAAAATCGATTAAAAATTGCGAATATACTATTAAAATTAAGTTTGTGTATTGCTCAATTTCTTTTAGACTAATAAATACTTTCACTTTAGAAAAAAAAAACTTACTATACCAGAAAAAATAATTATTCTGGAAGATACTTGTCTCAATGAGTTGGCATTGCAATCGGTTGAAAATTAAGTTTATTAAATTACTAGTTGCAGCTAAACATTGACTTTCATCGCCATTATTTTAGGATTGATGCACTTCTCCACATTCAGATTGGAATAAAAAATTGGTGGACTCAAATTGTTTTATATATTATCTGATAATATTATTTAAAAAAATTTCCTTTTTCTAATGCAGTTATCTGTTTCGTCTTCTCATCTTTCCTTACTTAGGCAACAAATTTTGAAACGGACTAATTTATAGTATATTCTATAGTATAAATATTTGTTAATCTTTTCGTAATTAACTAAATAATAAGTTGGTATTAATCCCAATTATTCGAAATCATGACGTTATTAGTTACAATTTTAACACCTAGTTTTAGAGATTTGGACAAAATAATTTAGGTTAAATAAAATGAATATATTATTTAAAAAGTTATAAATAAAATTTATTTTTTAAAAATATTTCTTTAGAATTATATTTTATGCAATTTTTCAAAATAATTATTTTTTCTCCCATTCAAAGTCTACTAGTTAGTAGGTGAGAAAGTTTAGGTCATGACAAGTTCTTCCTGCACCCTAATAGGTTCTTCCTGCACCCTAATAAAAAAATTTCATACCACAAATGTCCTTTATGACAACCGGATGACACTTCCATCGTCATCTGGTTGTCAATTTTTTTCAAATGACAACCGGATGGAGGTGCCATCCGGTTGTTAATTGTTTTTCAAATGACAACCGGATGGGGGTGCCATCCGTTTCTCATTTCCAAATCAAAATAATAACCGGATGAAACCCATCCGGTTCTCATAATCCAAATTGAAAAATTAATCCGTTTTTATTTGGACTATGAGAACCGGATGAGTTTCATCCGGTTATCATTTTGATTTGGAAATGAGAACTGGATGACACCCCATCCGATTGTCATTTGAAAAAAAATTAACAACCGGATGACACCTCTATCCGGTTGTCATACAAGGACATTTGCGGTATAAATTTTTTTTATTAGGGTGCAGGAAGAAACAATTAGGGTGTAGGAAGAACTTGTCTTAAGGTCATTTATTTTTTGTTTGGTATAATTAAATGTATTGATAAAAAAATTGTTTGAATAATAACATATTTTTTGGTATTGAAATGCATAATTGAGAAAATTAGGTAAAATAGAGATAACAATGTCAACACACTGTAATCAAGTGTTGGAAATTGTTTGAAATAAATTAGAATAAATTAGGTTGAATTTGACAAAGTTTTGAAACAATTATAGTTTGTGACAACTCTCTACAAAAAAGTTCATCATCCAAAGTTATAACAAGGAACAAAATATTAAGATAATTTCCTTTCCACTAAAACTTAAACATTCAACTCCATAGATGTTTCTCAACTGAGAAAGCTGAAGTCAAAAATTTATAAACTGAGGAAGAAAGAATTAGTAAATTTCTTCTTATTTAGGTAAATAATGCTTGTGATAGGGGTAATTTCTACTGAAACAGTGAATGTGTGATGCTAAATAATGTTTACAATTATTGATTAGCTTACTTTTTTTGTCAGTGTTTTAGTGTGATGCTATGAATATGACTGAGATTACTGGTTTTGGTAGTAATAGACTAAATAAGTTTGTTGGGATTATTATTATTATATTTTATAAATTTGGGTAACAGTATAAAACAGTTTTACGGCAATTACAGTTACGTAATGATGATGAATATTATGTAGCATAAGTTTAGTAAATTAATTTTTAAAAATGAATATATAAGGAGGTGGAAGGAAAGGTCGCATGTGCCATTGGTTTCATTAGTTTTTGTTTGTTTTGTTTCTGAGTCTTAAGGTTGTTCTGTGTGGTGTGGAGAAAGCGCCAAAGGCTGGTGGAGATGGTGGACATAGACCAGTTGCCCAAGAACGCTGCTAACTACACTGCGTTAACGCCGTTGTGGTTTCTTGAAAGAGCAGCTACGGTGCACCCTACCAGAAACTCCCTCATCCATGGATCTCGTCGCTACACGTGGCAACAGACCTATCACCGTTGCCGTCGATTTGCCTCCGCTCTTGCCAACAACTCCATCGGAGAAGGAAAAACTGTACTGTCTCTCTTTCTCCCTTCAATCACTTGGTCTCAGATTTTTCGCTCTCAAACATCTTTTCTTCTAATTTCCTTAGTTGAATGTGAAAATTGTAATAGTTCGTGTTCACGTGAACAAGTCTCACTTTGTTTCTGTTTAATTATGCTATTTTTTAAAAAAAAGTATATAGCTAATTTTTTATTTTTTTTATAAATTTCGCTTTAATATCTTAACTTTCTTATTAAAAAATAACAATAATTTTCGTAATTTTTTTTTTTTCAAAAAATTTGGAGGCTAAAATATAATTCATCCCGGAAAAGAGTTTATCTTTGTTGAAATAATATATGTTAATATGATATTATATATGTGATATTTTTAATTAATTGAATGACCTGAAAATTAAGCTGAAGAGAAATCTACTGTGACCTGACATTTGTCATTTTTTATATTCTAACGTGCACTTTGCGATGATTATCATATTCCAATTTCTTTATTAGGAACTAACTACGCCTCCTGGTGACTAAATGAATTGATTATTGTCAAGGTCAAAGACTAACTTCATTTTATCATTCTTACAACAGAGGAAAAGTTTCAATACTTCGATGGATTAATATTTTAAGATATACTAGCTAATATTGTTTTTTATATATATAATTTCTTTTATCTGCTAGACGAATGTTTAAAAAGTTGAAAACAAATACTTTTAAATGTTTTTAATTTTAATTTTCTCTATAAGAGCATAACACTTTGGTTAGCAAGTTAAAACTTTGAATATCTGTCTTTATTATGGTTTGGATTTAGCTCATGAAGTTAATTATAACAAGTAAAAAACTCTAACTGCTCAATCATGATGATAGCAATGTGGTTTTGTTGTTGTATGGTGTGTTCATGCTATTTTGGCCCAGTGCTTTGTTCTGGTAATGTAACATTAATGTTAATGTTAATGTGTTACATATATTTTCTGATACTGGTTTCCACAGGTAGCTGTTATTGCACCCAATATTCCAGCTCTTTATGAAGCTCATTTTGGGGTTCCAATGGCAGGGGCTGTGTTGAATCCTGTTAATATTAGACTAAATGCATCTACCGTAGCCTTTCTTCTTGGCCATTGCTCAGCTGCAGCTGTAATAGTTGATCAAGAGTCCTTTTCTTTGGCAGAAGAAGCTTTGAAGATATGGTCTGAGAAAGCCAAAACTTTCAGCCCTCCACTTTTAGTAGTCATTGATGACGAATATTGCGACCCTAAGTCACTTAGATATGCTGTGAGCAAAGGAGCCATTGAATATGAGGATTTTCTTCAGGGTGGTGATCCTGAATATGCATGGAAACCCCCTGAGGATGAGTGGCAGAGCATTGCTTTGGGGTACACATCTGGTACCACTGCTAGTCCGAAGGGTGTGGTATTACATCACCGTGGAGCCTATCTCATGTCTCTGAGTGGAGCTCTTATTTGGGGAATGACTGAAGGTGCTGTGTATCTTTGGACACTCCCCATGTTTCATTGCAATGGTTGGTGTTACACTTGGACGCTTGCAGCTCTTTTTGGTACTAACATATGCCTTCGCCAGGTATACCTTTGGCAAAAGTTCTGCATTTGTTTGAGTGGTTGAAAATTGGTGTTAACTTGTTATGTCTATTGACTTGAGTAATGTTCTATACGTGCCTTGTTGATATTCTGTAACTCTAGCTTCATATTTGATGCTATTGTTAAGTTTGATTCAAGTAGATGAATATCTTATTAAGCGTATGATTGATGATAGAGCTAAATTATAGTGGCATGGTTCAAATATAAAGTTGATGTACTTTGACTAGGATTTCAAAATCATACTTCTAGAGTTCTTCTATACTCAGTATTAATCTTTCCACAGTTTCTTGGTTTGGTAACTGTGAGAAGTGGTAAGTTAGAAAAAGGGGGATAATTGATGTGAATAGGTCGACTTTAGAAAGAAAAGGATTTCTTGATTGGTTGAATTGGCGTGGATATAAAATATAGATGAGGTTAATAAGTGGCTTTTAGAATAGAAGTGAGTTGCTGTGTAGCAAATGCTTTGGAGAAAGGTGATACTTGATTGATTCTTACTTGCTTACACTTGAAATGGCAATGCCTATTTATATATTGTCATCTCACAGCCTATGTATGTCTCGTAATACTTCATTTATTTACTACATTCTAGTAGTTACACGCTGTCTTTTTTCTCCTAAACGGTAAATAGTTCTAGTTACTTAAAATAGTATATATAAATTTCTTTTTCATACTGGAATCTTGCAGCAGGTTTTAACACTTCTCCTTGATACGAAAAATTCGGAAATTCTAAGCATAATTTGTACTTATTTGAATTTGAGTTTTGATAGTGTGTTCGTAAATATGTTTTCAACTTGATTTTTTGTTGTCTAGTAATCAAGTTGAATTTGTTTACTTGTCTCATCTATGATGAAGTGATATTTAATAGTTATATGTTTTACTTTTGATGATGCATTGGATTTTTTGTCATTGCAATCATTCATTTGTTATGAAAATAGTAGGTTCTTCTTCTTTTAAGTTATATTGCTTGACTACTAGTTTCTGCAGTAGCTGTCATTTACTTTATTTCCGGTGTCCATTGTACTATTGTTGCTTGCTTTTAGATACTTAAAAGAGAAAAATACTGATTAAAGCAAGAAGGATCTTCACATAGTGCTTTTTTTTTTTTCCTTTTTTGCCTTTTGACTCTACTAAGGTGCCATTTCACAATCACTTTGGCAGAGTCATCAATATCCTTGAATGTGCTCTAGTCTTTGGTCATGTAATTGCTGCATCCGCATCCAGTACTAACATTCACTTGTTTTATTAATGGAATTTGGAGTAATATAAGAAAGATGTTATTCATAATAATTTTCTTCAGTGAAATTTTCTTGATGCTTAGTTTTATCACCCATAAAGTAAATATATTTTTGACTATTTATGGAATGATTAGATGATACTTTATGAAAAATAGAAATTATAATTTTCTTAATCATTGACTATTTCTTTTGTGGTCACAATCTCCTTTATATTCGTTAATTTAAATTCATGTTTTAAAGTTTAAAATTCAATAATACATACCTAATATTTAATATTATTAGGAAGTGAATTAAAATTTAACTAATTAACATCTCCCTTCATGTTGGATACAGACTGCGATACCATATTAGAAAGTGAGGTTAATCCTATTTCATTCTCACAAAACTTTCTTTGAGACGATGTTTGTCCTTATATACTATAAATTCGTCTTATCTTTAGTCTTTGTAGAATCTCTAACAAATATTTCATTGTTCTTGAAAGAATTGTATCAACCATAGTTTGTTATATAACATATAAAGGCCATCGAATCTTTCTATATTTTCTTTCAACTTCCTTTTCTAAAGAGTCATTGATATGAAAATATATGTAGATGTAATGAAATCATCCTCAACAATCTTATAGAGAACTGTTTTGGTTCAAAGTAGTGATTTTACGCCAGTTAGTTCGAGTGTCCTTTCCCATTTGGGACGTGTTCTATTTATAAGGATTTTCTTTCCTCTTAGTGTTCGTCTGGAAACAAATTAGAAGGATAATGTACACCAGAATTGATTTCAAAATCCCATGATTCAGTTGTTGCTCGAACTTCGAAAGTTTCAGTAAAATAGTTATTATTCCTGCCAATCTTGCTAGACACTGGTGAAGATAACTCCTTCAGACCGATATGGTCGTCGCCTAATAGGCGATTCCTTGCAAACAAGTGAAATGTCCAAGGAGCGATGATTCTTTACTTGGTACTTACGCTCTAGTTTCTTGACACTATTAATCTAAGCTAAATTTAACGAATATCACTTTTCAGGATCGACATGATCATTGCCTGATAGGCGAATACACAACCTCCCAGCCTTAAGCCAATTAGGCGAAGAGGTTTTCCTAATGGCAAATGCGGAAGCTTCTAGGACGAGTCCTTTCAGCTTTTGAGGACTTTTAGTCGTCATGTCTTTGTGCCTCCCATCACGTGGCTGCAAATGATCGGCTCTCACTCTGCACGTTCATAACCTCCAGTTTTGTCTTCCACGACTTGTACTTATTCAAAAAACCTCTTTCTTGTGTCACACTCACTTTGCCACTCACACCAAGAGTCATTTCTCTAACACTTATTTGTGCTTTCTCGCTTTAGGTAGGTTCAATCTCCTCTTGACTTACTTTTTGGTTCCTCTGTGTTTGTTTGGCTTCCTCTGTGCTTGTTTGTTGGTGTGAGTTTTTCTAGTTAGCTGTTGTTGAGCGTTTTGCTAGGGCGGTTTTCCCTTTTCTTTGGAGTTTTATGATTTTTTTTTTCTTAGTCCTTGGTGTTCTCATGACGTATGATGCGTTTAGTTTTTGTCTCATACCAATATGTTCTTTTACTTTTATGATAAAATGGCCTTTAAAACGTTTATAGGGCGACTTGTAGAGAGAAAGGAGACTTCTCCCACTAATGTTCAGTTGATGAGATGATAGTTTAAACTCAAAAAAGTAAAATAACATGTTGGACGTTGGTATGAAACAAAAGCTACGAACACATCATATATCATGAGAGCACCAAGAACTAAGAAAACAAAACCATAAAAGTCCAAAGAAAAGGGAAAGAGGCTCCAGTAAAATAGTAAACAGCAAAATAGTAAACAACAACTTACTAGAAAAACTCACACAAACGAACAATCACATAGGAAGTGAAACAAACATAGAGGAACCACAGAGTAAATCGAAAGGAAACTAACCGTACCTAAAGCAAGAAAGCGTTGGAGAAATTACTCTTTAAGGGTGCGAGTAGCAAAGTGAGTGCTATGCGAGAAAGCAAGAGGTGTTTTGAATAACTACACGTCGTGGAATCGGAGGTTATGAACATGCAGAGTGATAGCCAATCATTTGCAGCCACATGGAGGGGAGGCACATAGACGTGACAGTTGAAAGACTCCATAAGCTGAAAAGGCTTACTCTAGAAGCTTCCGCCTTGTTAAACGCATGGTGAAGGGTACCTCATAATAGTACCAAGTAAAAGGAACATCACCCTTTGGATGATGTGTTTGTTGACATGGGGTCACCTATTCGGTGATGATCATCTTGATCCTAATGACGGATCTTCATTAAGTCTGGCGAGATTAATAGTCTTAAGAAACTAAAGTGTAAATACCAAGTAAAAGATCATTGCCACTTGGGAGATGTGCTTGTGGACAAGGGGTCGCCTTTTAAGGGATGACTATGTCGGTCTTAAGGCATCATTATCTTTGCTAATGTCTAGCGAGATTGGCGGGTAACTATACCACTGAAACTTTTGAAGTTCGAGTAACAACTAAATCCGTTTTTCTGGTCCTTAGTATCCTTCTAATGAGTTTTCCAGTATTTAAACTTATCCAACGAACATTAAGAAGAAGAAAGTCCCTATAAATAGAATACGTCCCCGTTAGAAAATGACACTTGAACTGATTGGCTTAGAGTCACTACTATGTATCAGGCAAAAAAAAATGTTTTCATTTTAGTGTTTCAAAAATTGAAGACAGATATAGGAATAAAAGGAATTGATAATAGGCATGAATTAAGTAAATTTTCTGAGGTGGTATAAAATAGAGTAAAATTTAAGAAAAATAGGTAGATGTTATATTATGCCCGAATAAATGATCGAACGTAACTATAATACTACTGGTAGAAGTTAGAAAAATAGGGTAATTGATGTGAATAAGTAGGCTTTAGAAAAAAACGATTACTTTATTGTTGGAGAATTGGTGTGTCGATATAGAATAGAAAAATGATTCGTGGACATCCAAAATGGTGATTTACACACTTCCTCTACACTTAGAGAGAGAAAAAAATAATATAGATTTATAATATATGATGTGATGAGAGGAAATAGATATAAAGAAGAATAATATAGATTTATAAAATATATGTTGTGATAAGAGGCAAGAGATATAAAGAAGTAAAAGGTGTATAATAATAGGTGTCTTTAAAAATATGTATACGTATCATTGCAGTTATACGGTATTTTCTTCTCCTACACAATAGATAGTTCTAGTTCTATTACTGATATAATTTTGCAGCAGGTTCTAATAGTAACTACATGCCAATTTGAAGTCTGAATACTATATGCAGTTTTCTGCTTGAAGTTAATAAGCACTAATAAAACCAACACAAGTAGCAAGGAGCTTCAAGAGGCAGTAAGGGAGTTTTGCCCACTGAAGTGAATCAACTGGGTTCACAAGATTGTTTTCCAGAATATGTTCTGATGCACTGCTGTCATGTTAATCAGTACTGTTGCATACTTTGTTGAGTGTTGTTTAATAGATAGTTGATTGTTATAGACTTAGTCGTACAGATAGATACCCATCCTCTATTCATTTTCTGTCATATGTTTACTCAGGTAACAGCGAAGGCAGTATACCAAGCCATTGCCAAGTATAAAGTGACTCATTTTTGTGCAGCACCAGTGGTTCTTAACACAATAATCAATGCCCCACCTGAGGAAACCATACTTCCTCTGCCGCATGTTGTGCATGTGAACACAGCCGGGGCTGCCCCTCCTCCTTCTGTTCTTTCTGGCATGTCTGAACGAGGATTTCGTGTGACACACACTTATGGTCTCTCTGAAACCTATGGCCCCTCTGTCTATTGTGCCTGGAAACCAGAATGGGAATCACTCCCTCCTGAACGCCAAGCCCAGCTCAATGCAAGACAAGGGGTTAGGTACATTGGCTTGGAAGGCTTGGAAGTGGTGAACACAAAAACCATGCAACCTGTTCCTGCTGATGGTAAAACTGTAGGTGAGATTGTGATGCGGGGCAATTGTGTGATGAAAGGCTACTTGAAGAACCCTAAAGCTAATGAGGAGACCTTTGCAAATGGATGGTTTCATTCTGGGGATCTTGCTGTGAAGCATCCAGATGGGTATGTAGAAATTAAAGACAGATCAAAGGACATCATCATCTCTGGTGCTGAAAATATCAGCAGTGTGGAGGTAGAGAATGCTCTTTACTCACATCCTGCAATACTGGAAGCGGCAGTGGTTGCAAGGGCTGATGAGAAATGGGGTGAGTCACCTTGTGCTTTTGTGACATTAAAGCCAGGAACGGATCAAAGTAATGAACAACGTATAACTCAGGATATATTGAAGTTCTGCAAGGCCAAGATGCCTGCATATTGGGTTCCAAAATCCTTTGTGTTTGGACCCTTACCTAAGACAGCTACTGGGAAGGTACAGAAACATTTGCTGAGGGCAAAGGCAAAAGAGATGGGACCTGTTAAGATGAGCAAGTTATAAATGATCATGACGAACAAAGATGCTAGTTGTTGCAATTTGTGATTAGGATTCTGCTTGCTTGTTAGTCCAAACTGTTATCTAAAATAATATATATATCAGAAGCTTTTATCTGTGTTTCAAAAGTGGTTAATAAGACAGCGTGACTCGTGTATTTTGAAGTCAATAAATCCATTTTTGCTTCAACTATAATTTACATCATGTATTTTTCTTCGGTATGTGATGCAATTTGAGGTCAGGGATAATGTTCAGATAAAGTCTTCCAAAACTCCAAGAATGAAGTTCCTGAAAATTGACTGACAAGTAGTTCAGTATCTCTGCCATCATTCATTATTGGGTTTGATTATGTCATATTGAGCATCAAAGTAAATTGTGAGTTTATGACGTTTTACAGTCAGTCATTTATTGAAACTTGGCATACAGAAAACACAAATTACGTAACTGCATAAATTAAGGTTGGAGACACTGATAATAATCACATTTAGACAATGATAAATCTAATAATTATGGTTACAATTTGAACATTTTGCAGCTAAATAATCTTATAATAAATGTTTACTTTAGTCAATTAATTAATGTAAGTCATTACAATTGCAATCAGTGTAGAATCATACAGAATTCTAGACACTGTTCATATTAGAGTATATTTTTAGTCTTTATAGTGTTGGGTTTGGGCTACATATGTTGGTCCTGGGTGGCATCGGAGAAGTGTGGACTGCTTCTTCTTGTACCTTCAAGGCTTCTTCTGGCACCTTAACTGTCCTTTTTGTAAAGACAGCTTTACCTCTATCTACATTAAAGTAAAGTAATGTAACAGTGGAAGAGGGAGGTGGGTGAGGTACAGTGAAGGTGGATAGCAATAGAGGTTTTGAGCGGTAGTGTATATCATCGACGGTGGCGGAGCGGTGGTTGTGCAGCAGAGCATTGACGGGTAGTAGTGACGGCGTAAAACAATTGAGGAATGGCCTGTTCTAGAACTGTCCTTCGAAGAATAGTTTCGGAACAACTCATTCTGCAATTCATTGTCAACGAAAAATAATATCGGAATGGACTGGTTCACAACTGTCATCCGAAAAACAATTTCAGAACTCATTATCAACATAAATAAAAAACTAACATAACACTTCCAAATCGCAAAAACCACTCAAATTAACCACAAAACATCCTTACCGGCCGATAAATATGTAGACGTGGGGGTCGACAGAAGCCTACTAGTGATGACAGTAGGAACGAAATCAATAGAAATGCCTTAGAGGTGACACAGTACATAGAAAGAGTGGAAAAGGAGTTGAAAGATTATAACGAGATTTTAAAATTTTGATAGACAATGTAATGTGAAGAATAATAATTCAGGATACTTTAAACATCTTTTAAAAATTTAGAGGTGACTAAAAAAACGTTTGGAGGTGCAGGAAGAAGCAATTAGAAGTGTGATATGAAACTAAACTAAAAACATTCATGGATCGCTTTTTATTTGTTTATGGAATTGATTTTTTAAATAGAAAGTGATCTAAGAAAGTTCTAAAAGTAAGACAACCATCCTAAAATTTATTATATTAATTGGAAACATTGATGTGATATATTGGATAATACACTTTTTTTTTAATTTTAACATTTTGTCATAATATTTAAAATATAAAGAATTTTATATCCTTTTATACTTTTATGGGATGAGAGTTTGTATTGTATGTATTCATATAATTAGGTTGTAATGGTGCATCCGAAATGATAAGGTTATGGTAATAAATCATATTCTGTGAGAGATAATAGTTTAATAATGTCAATTACTCATAAATTATTTTATTGTAAATTTTAAAATTGTTCATATAAAAGTTATTACTTACTAATGTAGACACAGAGACACAATGACATGTTTGCAATTTTTACATTGCTATTTTATGTTAATAAAATAATTTAATGTTCATATTAATTTTAATTTTATACACATTTAAATAAAATATATGCATAGTGTGTTATTATTTCTTTTAGGTATTCAATGTATTTTCTTCTTCTAGTTCTCCATTTTTTAATTGATATTTAATTTTCACAATGAGTTTTGTATTTTAAATTGAGTATTTTTTTTATGGTTTTCTTTGTTTCATATTAAAATATATAACAGAAGATTAATTAGTATAGTCAAATATAAAATATAATTAAAAATAAAATTAAAAAATATTTTTATATATTAAACATGAAAACCTTATACCTTGTTATAGATAATATTCTTAATTAAGTAAAAATAACTGTTTTCGTCATCATATATATCTAATCCTCTCTTTTTTTTTTCTTTTCTTTGGAAAACTTCTGGTTAATATTTATAATATATTTTTCGTACTATTCTAATATAAATAAGATTGAATTAAATTTTTATGTATTATCAAATATTAAATATAACGTTGTAAATCAATTAAAAATGTCATTAATATAATTTTTGTAGTACCTATTATACAAATGATTAAATTTATTATTAAATATGGGAATTTGTCAAGCAGAGCATAATATTTTCTGTTATACTTTGAGTGCATGCATACATTATTTTCTCCCCGCATCTTTTTTTGTTGTAAATTAGTTTTAAAGTCTGTTTAACATAAATTCATGAATTTGAAATGAACTTTTCCTATATAATGTGTGATTGTTTTTCATACACATTATTTTTTTTTCTTTTTCTTCTTTGCTTTTTTGTAATTCTAAAATTGATATTCAAGATGATGATTAACTTTTTTTGGAAACATATTTTCAAACACTCAATTTCTATAATTTAAACTATTGAATTAAATTAACATATTATAATATAATATTATAATATAGTTATTGTGTTCTTTAAAAGTCTATTAAAAACATTTTAAAAAATAAAATATAAAACTTTGTTAACAGTAACTAAAATTTTTGTATATTAGTTTGAATGCATTGTCTAATACCTTTTTGAAATTATGGAAATTCAATCATTTTTTCTAATCATTTTATTCAGAAGTTGTTAAATAATTATTTTCTTTTTTAGATAAAGTATTAGTATATACTTTATTTCAAATTTGGTGAATAGGTGTCAGCACTCATTATTAGATAATATATGTGTATCTTATTTCTTCTTCTAGGTTTTTTTTTATTAATTTCATTGGTTTCTATAGCAGAAAAAAAAAAGAAAAAAGAAAAAATCGTTCATCCCTAATCTCTAATAGACACAGCAACAAATCTTCCTATTAAGTAGCATCTCATTGAAATTAAGGAAAAGACTTTAAAATAATATAGAGGTAAAGAAAGAAACGTTAAAATAATACGAATCACAAAATCACCAAATTAAAATTACATCTTATTTCTATCTAGTGAAACAGAAATATGTATAAGGTAAAAAACATAATTAATGACAAAATTGATTACATTTAGTTATCGATTTTTAATTATAAACATTGACATTGGGTACTTTGAGATACAAACGAGGTTGAAAAATTGTTTTTCTATTATTATTTTTATTTTATTAAAATATTTGAAGAGAAAATTTGGTATTATATTGTTTCTTCTCAAATTCTCAAATTTCTATAACCATCTAGTTTTATTTTTTAGCTTTAAAAAGTGTTTGATATATTACTGCTTTTTTTTAAATAATGTGATTTTATTGTTTTTATTCATCATTTTTTATGATTTGTTTTAAGTGTTTTTCATTTCTGATTTTCATGATTCATTTTAAGAAGATAGGTTGCTGAAATCAAATTATTGCAAAAAGATGACATACAATAAATCATCTATAACAAAATGATGAATAATATATATATATATATATATATATATATATATATATATATATATATAT